>Ga0228711_1002276_pt1 | contig 29388 bp, 23 predicted proteins | sample MedpolnodulmetaG_2_FD_177996 | JGI IMG/M metagenome (GOLD analysis project Ga0228711, IMG submission 177996) | Root nodule microbial communities from Medicago polymorpha collected in Santa Monica, California, United States - brown nodules | ecosystem: Host-associated > Plants > Roots > Nodule... | reverse complement strand
GTAAATATAACAAATTGAAACACAAGTACTACAAAATAAACTACATAGTATAAAAGGCTCTAAAAAAAATATATTAACAAGTGTATAAATAACAAGAGTAACGAAATGATATTTTTCACAAAGTTGTAGTGCAAATGAGTTGTTAAAAAAATGCTAACACAAGGAATTATTTATAGTTCAAAAGATGAGTGGGTAAATTAAATCAGCCAATGTGCACAATGAAAAGCAAATTACTATACCCTTCAAAGTTTATAAAAATACCAATTGATTGAAACAAATATTTTCTAATTCATAAGAATACAAAAAAAAAAAAAAAAAAAAAAAAAAAAAAATTAGCAATAAAAATACCAATTTATCAAATTACGTTACTCTTCAAAGCCCATAAAAATACCAATTGATTTTGTGGTAGCACCAAATTTTGGCAGCCAAAGGGAAATCCCTACAAAAGAAAGATACACAATTATCTACTAATCACAAAACCTCTTCATCTTCAATCACGAATTAATTTGATCATCAAAATACTTGCAGGTACGCCTTTTTCACTTAAAAAGTGTCGGCGTCCCCTACCGCTTCACTTGAGCTCACTACCAAAATGTTTTGATCAGGGTCGTTCCTATAAAATGGGAAGGTCGGCTCTCTTTTTAAAATAGTCTCTAGTAAAATAAAAAACGCAATTTTTTGTATAGGTCAGTTTTCTTAAAAAATCAGAATCAGAAAAACTACTAAACATGAAACGAAATAAAATAAAATAAAGTGAAATTTACCTAACGGTGTCGTTTGGATTGTCACTCCTCCGTCGTGGGAAAGGGGAAAACAAATGGTTTATGCGAAAAACAAATGATGATTGTGATTCTTTCAATGAAATAGCTTTCAAAATTGACTGATTAAGTGATTATACAAATTGTGGGTAGTTTGATAGCATCAAATTTAAGTTCAGAAAGGAGAACTAGAGTCTAAAAAATTCAAATGTGTACTAAAGAAAGAAAAAAAAGTAACATATATTTTTTTAATTTAAGTAGGGGGTGGGTATTAGACTTTTTTTTTTTGTGGCCCATAGGTTTTGGAGGACGGTTTGGTTGAGCACCTTGCACTCCTCCAAGGTCGGGCCTGGTTTTGATCACAATGCAAAACGATCAAACATGATGATGCAATAGGAGATAGAAAAAAAAAACTAATATAATTCACATTAGACTATTACTTTTACCACCCTCCTAAGTTCTCACGCGCCCTGTAAATTTTCAAAAATACCCTTTGAATTACATAATCCGAATTCTATTTCCCATAAATTTTTGGATTATATAATTCGAAAATCTCTTTTTACCAGAATTTAAAAGCACTTTGCTTTATTTTATACTATTTAGATGCCAAAATCATAAAATAAATGCAAATATAAACAAAAATAAAGGAACAAAAATAATACACATAAAATCTCACTTTATTAATATAATTGATACATTTAAATAAAGTTGGAGTTTAAAACTTATTACATAAAATTATTAAAACACCTAGAGCTAATCTATTAGGGGGGTAAACGACGGAAACACATTGTTCATAGAAAGATGAGGATGAGAGGGTGTGATGGTGTGAGAAATGGTGGGATTTTGGAGGCTATTTATAGGGGAATAGATTGCATAATTTATTACTATAATTAATGCAGTCAAAAAATGTGTAAAAACACGTTTTACCATTAGACCACCGTCCAAAAAAATGTTTGAAAACATTTTCTATGTGGTACTGACCTTTGGCCAAAGAAACTGACTAATTTCGGATTATATAATCTGAATTCCTCCAATGGTTTCCGGATTATATAATCCAAATTTTTTCGATACTAGGGCAAAAAATGAAGGAAACTGCGCACCTTATGTAGGGTGAGAGACATTTTGGATTATATAATCTAAAACATGTTTAAGGCTAGGACTGGTTTAAGGCTATCTTCAACAATTTCCTTGATTCTTCACTTCACCTCTTTTCTTACATTTTCTTCAATTTTTAAGAGTGTTTATGGTGTCATGGTCATTGTTGATCGTACATATAACTCCTGCAATTGCTTTGCAACTTATGCGGAAGTTATATAACGGTCAACAGAGACCTTTGACATCAAAGAAAACACAAAAAATCATATATCGTTATTGTTTGGATTTTGTAATCCGAAAAACGCTAACAATCTAGTTCGGATTACATAATCCAAACCAGGAATATTTGTGTGTTTTTCACGGGGTGTGCAAGAACAAAGGAGAGTGGGAAAAGTAATAGTCTTCGTATTATCATCCAACTATTCTTGTAAATAGAATTTTCAGTGGCGGTTTCATCTTTCCATCCAACCTTGTCCAAAAATCTTCAAACCAAAATTGTCATCACCTACCTCTGACACAAAACCAAGTAATTAACTATTTGTGCACAAGTGGGATAGTATCAAAACTTATTCTAGCACGTATATGAAATTATGAATTCCAAACCATGCATAAGCAACTACTCATCAAAATTTGGCATATCAAATTATGCAAACCCATATTATTAATTCAATACAAAATGTGAACACTAATCATATGTCAAAGACTCATAGTCATTAAGATCACTCACATTATACTTATTAATTTAATTTAGCATTCTTCTTAGATTAAAACATCTTAAACATTAGCATGTCTAGATTCTAAATATTCATAGTTCTTTTTTTTTCTTCGAAGAAGTCAAACCATTTTACCGGAATTGACATTAGAGACAGTATAACTTGAAGATTTGAGAAGAGCACACTCTAAATAGATTCAACAATATTATTACAACCATAATCAATCATTTAGAACTAGAGACTTTGTTGACAAACTCCTTGACTTGCATAATCAACTGAGTAGATTCAGGCAGATCAGGAAAAATATAAAAAACATGAACCATGTTTGGATATTCAATCAACTCAACCTTTTTCCCACATTTCTTCAACCAATCATAATACCTCTTTTGCCAATCAATCAAAGGATCAAACCCACCAACAAAAACAAGCGTATCCGGATAATCCAAACCCGACAAATCCTCCGCATTCGGCCCACTTACATTAACCGCGCCATGATCCCGGTTCAATCCCTCCGGTAAAAACACCTTCCACCACCAATCCGTCCTTGCCATCGACACCAACGGCGATCCATCAAGTTTAATCTCCGCCTCCGTCCTCTCCTCCCCGCCAAAAAACGGCTGAATCGATACCAAACCGATAATCCGGATTTCCCGGAGCCCTACTTTACAAACCCTAACTGCAAGATGATGTGCCAAATTTGCACCGGAACTGTCTCCGGCGAGGAAACATTTTGACAGGTCAGCATTTTCCGGTAAAACCGTTTTATTCTCTTCCAAAAATTTCAGCACAGCCTCTCCATCATCATATTGCGACGGATAGCGATGCTCCGGTGTAAGGCGGTAGTTGACAGAAACAACAACAGCGGAGATTTCCCTGCAGATTCTACCGCATAAAGCATCGTGGTAGATTGAGGAGGGGGAAAGAAAACTGAACCCGCCACCGTGGAAGTAAATGATGACGGGAAGGGAGGTTGTTTTAGTGGCACCACCAACTCCAGCGACTTCTCCGGCGACGGTGGGAGTGAAGAGACGAAACCAAACGTTATTTTCGGCGTTAACGATAATATCTTTGGTGGAAACGCCGTTAATGGGAGTGGCGTTAGGTGAGGCATTGAGACTGAAGAAGTTAAAGAGACGGCGGTTGACGGTGCCGTTAGAGCGAGAAGAAGCGCCGAATAAAAATGAAAGAAGTGAAATGGTAGCTCTGGCTTTCCAAGGAAGAAGAGGTGCTGAGTCTGACATTGTTGTTTTGGGTTTCATGATTTAACTTAATACATAATAAATGAATAGATAGATAAACCATAGAAGATAAGATGATGGGTTTTGTTAAAGATAAGATAGAAAGAGATAGATGATGGTATTTATTATTGTTATTATAACATTAAAAACGTGTATTATAAATTAGGAAATATTTGTGAAAATAATTTTGGTACAGTAATTTTTTTTTGTTTTTTTGTCAAGATATTTCTATAAGTTTTTTTTGGACTGGGTGATATTTTTTAATGTTATGCTATATTTGGCGATAGAACTTTCACGAATACATCATAAATGTGTAATTTACGTTATTTTTGTTTTTTAATTAAATATGTATTAAAATTCATTTGGGTTGGTCTAGTGACATTGGTTTGAGGCCCGGAAGTGAACTCATCCTCAGAGTTTTAGATCTGATTTTCTCTAGTGCCAATTTGGAATCCAGTGACGTATGAACATAGTGCCAATTTGGAATCCAGTGACGCAGGAACATGCTAATAACAATTCATTCTCGACGACGTCGGTGGACTCGATTTCATCGGCGTGAGTTTGCTTGACGTTTACAATGTGCTTATGTTGGCGGTTCAACAAGGAGGCTCCGGCGATAACTGCACAAGTAACGGTTGTATCGGAGACTCTCTCAGTACATCTCTGGATCTTTAGGTTACAAACGTGAGAGTGCCAAAGTGTCATTCTCGTAATTACTTGTGAAACGTTTGGGTCGGTGAAGTTTTGTTGGAGCGGAACGTATGATTTGCCTAATTCGTGATGTTTATTCTTGTGACATTTAGCATTTCTCTTTCTTTTTTTTTTTTTTTTTTTATAGAAATAAATGATATTTGAACAACCATTTTTTACAAACTTTTGTGACAACTTTCTCTCTCATACTCACATTATCGTTTTACCTTCTCTCTATTGTTTTGGTTTTTGTGTCAATACCTTATTTCCTTTGTAAAATTTTAGCTGTCTCAAAAGTTGTCATATATATGGATGTTCAAATAACATACTCCCTCTGTTTTTAAATATAAGCAAAATTGACTTTTTAGGTTCATTCATTTAATAATGTATGTAGTTCATATTATAAACCATATACATCATTAAATAAATGAACCTAAAAAGTCGATTTTGTTTATATTTAGAAACGGAGAAAATAACTCTTTTTGGACCCGGTGATATTTCTAGAAGGTATAATTTTAGGTGAATTTTTTTTTTTAAGAATTAAGTGGATTTTTTTTTTTTGAGAGAAGTGGATATTTCTATAAGGTTGAAGATACTAAAAAAAACATATATTACGTAATCTTACAAAAATTAGCCGAATAAGAGTTAGCCACACTAGGCCACATCGTTTGGTTAGGGAATCGAGTATAGTCGTATTTCTAGTACTATATGTGGATGACATATTGATCATCAGAAACATCATCCCTACCTTACAACAAGTTAAAAGTTGTCTAGAGAATCACTTTTCTATCAAAGATCTGGACGAAACATCCTATATATTAGTAATCGAAATCTCTTAGAATCTTAGATTTTTCCTTTTATATGGACTCTTCATGAGTTAAAGGGGCAATTCCTATGTCTTTTTCTAACCTCAGACATCTTACCTCTCTAACTCTTTGAAAATCACCTAAACAGTTCAATCCCATCCTCACTTTTAACACTTCCACTAGGCCCGGCCCTTGGCACGTGCAAGGTGAGCTAAGGTGCTGGGCCTCGCAATCCTAGGAGTCTCAAAAAATAATAATTAATATAGCACTCAAAAGTGTTAGGTATATATAATAAAATATAAAAAATCAATAGACATCTTGGAATAGTTTAGTGGTAAAATAGAATGCACTTGAGTCATCGGTCTTGAGGTTCAATCCCGAGAATTTGTGTGAATTTGAACCAAATATAAAAGTCTCAATTACATACACAACTACTAGGCCATTACAATTTAAAATGCATTTCAGAGTTAACTATGAATGTAGAAAACTACTATATATCTTGAATTTTTTGTCATCTATTTCCATTAACAATGCAAATTAAATCCGATAAATAATTAATATTTTTTCTATTGTTTTAAGTTTAATCATGCATGCTATTGCTAATTTGCTACAATTTTTTTTTTCCTGATATTAGTATTAGTTTGTCACTATTTAGATAACAAAGACACTTTATTTAAGCAGCAACAACCAATATACTTAAGACTCATTTTGCACTAAACAAAACGGTGATTCTTTTTAAGTTTTTGGTGTTTCTTTTTATTATGAAATATGAACCCAAATTTCAATATTAAAACAATTAGTGGTTAGTGAAGTTCAACACAAGTTAGTTAGTCCTTCCCAATGACTATTTTTTATGTTATTTACAACTTAAATAGATGATTACTATTGCTTGAAAAATCTTGTTTTTCTATAGGGGCCCATTTTTAATATTTGAACATGGCCTCTGATTTTACCGGAACAGCCCTGACTTCCACGTCTAACTTTCTTGCATCTCTATCAAAATGAACTCCGTGGCCAAATTCCAAATGCATTTCAGATGTCAAACAAATTTCAAGAATTAGATTTTAGTTTTAGCAAAATTGAAAGTGAACTGCCATCCTAACTTTCAAACCTTCAAGCTTCAACATCTCATTCACTTAAATCTTTCATACAATTCATTTAGCGGTCAAATCCCAGACATGTTTGGTGGGTTGACCAAACTGCAAGATCTCCATTTAGCTTCTAACAATTTAGAAGGACAAATTCCATCTTCATTATTTAACTTGATTCATCTTGTTACATTATATTGTTCTCATAATAAATTAGAGGGTAATCTACCCAACAAAATTACAGGGTTCCAAAAGCTAACTGATTTGAGTTTAAAGGACAACTTTTGCTAAATGGAACCATTCCTTCCTCTTTGTTATCTTTGCCATCTTTGGTATCTCAACTTGGGATACAACAATTTGACCGGTATCATTCCACAATGTCTCTCTGATTCACCATCCCTTTGAGTTTTGAATCTACAAATCAACACATTTCATGGCACTTTGCCAAGTAACTTTTCAAAGGATAATGGAATTGGCACTCTGAATCTCTATGGTAACAAGTTAGAAGGCCATTTTCCGAAATCCTTGTCTCGATGTAAAAATTTGGAGTACGTAAACCTTGGCAACAACAAAATAGAAGACAATTTTCCTGATTGGCTTCAGACACTGCAATATTTGGAAGTATTGGTTTTGCGAGACAATAAGTTACATGGTCCCATCAAGAATTTAAAGATCAAGCATTTATTTCCAAGGTTAATCATTTTTGATATCTCTGGAAACAACTTCAGTGGTTTTCTGCCAAAAGCCTATTTAAAAAATTATGAAACCATGAAGGATGTTACTCAAGTGGTTGGGGATAACAGTTTACAATACCTGCCCGAATCATATAGAATATACCGCACAAAGTACTCAAACTCTGTGACTGTGGCAACAAAAGGGACCAAAATGACACTGGTGAAAATTCCAAAAAAGTTTGTAAGTATCGATATGTCAAGAAACAAATTTGAAGGAAGGATTCCAAATGCTATTGGAGAGCTTCATGCACTCAAAGGGCATAACCTTTCCCATAACAAACTTACTGGTCATATTCCCCAATCCATCGGAAAGTTGACATGGAATCTTTGGATCTTTCATCAAATATGTTAAACGGTGTGATTCCTTTGGAATTAACCAATTTGAACAGTCTTGAAGTCTTGAATATTTCCAATAACTATCTTGTGGGAGAAATACCTCAAGGGAAGCAATTCAATACATTTACAAATGATTCATACGAAGGAAACTCAGGGTTATGCGGATTTCCCTTGTCAAAGACTTGTGGACCTGAACAACATTCTCCGCCATCACCTAACAACAGCTTTTTGAGTGAAGAGAAATTTGGATTTGGATGGAAGCCAGTGGCAATTGGATATGGATGTGGATTTGTGATTGGAATAGGCATTGGATATTATATGTTTTTAATCGGGAAGCCTAGATGGCTTGTCATGATATTTGGTGGTCGACCTAAGAGAAGAGTGAAAAGGAAAACAAGAATGAGGAGGAACCATGGTACAACTATGAATCAAAATCAGATGGTGCAAATGTCATAGTTTTATTGTAGTTATTTCACCTATTGTATGTTGGTTTTTTATTTCGGTTTAAAATAAGCTTGATTCTGAGTATGACAATCTTGCCACTCTTTTGATCTAGCTAGTTTAATTTTGAGTTGTAAGTTTTTCTGAATTTCTCAGCTCATATTTCATTGTATTTACATGAAAACAATTAGTTCTATATTTTGATTTATATCAAACATTGGTTTTTACCTCCTTTCATGTATACCTGATTTTCTATCAAGGGAGACCCTATCGCGCAGTGCGTATAATTGACCCTATGTGTGTTCTATTTTCAACATAGGGAGGAGATCAATCACCCATTTTATAAGAAATTTTACAATTCTATAAGAATCACTGATTTTAATTAGAACTTGTGCTTCACTTGAAATTAAGTTTTTGCTTCTTTTTTATAGGATGGAATATGGATGCCGTAAGACTAAGACTTTCCGGTGCATCAGAAAAGGAATTGTGAGTAAGCATTAATACAAGACTAATTTTTTAATTAACGGACGCTGATGCTGCTGCTATTGATGGATATGATGTAAGTACTTTGGTTATATAATCTTAGCACATCTTATGTTGTGATTATATTGTTTTATTTTGTTGCACAATAATTGTCGTATTTGGTCAATTCATGCAAATTAATGAGAAGCTGGATGCCTAGTATGGACCTCCTTGCTTCTTGCAGTAAGGTCACCAGAAGTTAGCTTTATAGCTTAGGGCTGTTAAGCTTGTATGACTAAAAAAGACCCTGTTTGATAACTGCCATTTTATCATGAGTTTATCCCTTATTTCACGAGTTTATAACTTATTTATCAGACGCTATCTGAGCTTATAACATATCACATTTTCTTCCATTTTTCCCCTCACTATATCTAAAATTCATTTTTTTCCCTTTATGATTTATTATATTGAAAATAAAATAAACATGTCTTAAATGCAGGCATATCAAAATATGCATGTTTTTTACCTGATATTTTTTTATTAAGAAGTGTTATTTGAACAACCATTTGGTTGACAACTTATGAGACAACTAAAACAATAAAGAGATAAAGTAAAAAATAATGTGAGTATGAGAGAGAAAGTTGTCACAAAATGGATTTTCAAATATCATTTCTCTTTTTATTTTTATGTATGAATAGATGGAAATAATTGGTCTAATTTTTTATTTTGGGATGAAAAGTGCCTGTTACACTCACAGTTTCATTTTCCTAAATAATATAGGCAGTGATGATATTTTTGGTGTATCTCTTTTTTGTTTTGTTTCGGTGTAATTGCATTGTTAAAAGCAATTTTATTAGAAATAATTTGGTTTGATTTTTTAAAACACGCTTTATACTTTGTTTAATATTTTAAACCTAATTTAAATTTACTTATTCATTATTTTAAAAACTACCCTCACTACTCAAATTTCATGGGTCCGTCACTGGGGCCGGTGGACTATTGGTAATGGTAAATCAACATTATTCTGTCTTGAGAGATTGGTACCATATGGGAATATTGTTTTGAAATCGTCTTCTACAGTCTATTCTGGAAGATTTGTGCTCACTTTTGTGCATGATTTTGTGCACGCGGAGGATCAATCAGATGTTAACCATCTCATGGATTTTATCCCTATTTGGTTATTAGACGAAAGATATTATAATGCTTGCACCTCCTTTGGATAAGTTGGAGGACAACCGTTTTAAGTGGAAACTTACTCAAGATGGCACGTTTAGCACTAAAGGTGAAAGCTGCCTATCAATTGGTTCAAGGTCGTGTGATCAGGTGCATGGTGATCGAGTTTAGAAGAAGTTGTGGCCTGGAACGACCATCCTAGAAAGCGAATGTTTGTGGAAAAATTTGCATGGCTGCATCATGAACTTCCAAAAAATTCATTCCAAGCTCCTGGAGGCAAGGCGGATAGTAACCTTTGTCTGTTATGTGCAGGTGGCGATGAATTGGAGAGTCATATCCTTTCAAGATTGCCGGTGACGAGGATTTGGAGAGTCATATCCCTTCGAGATTGCAGGGTGGTGAGTCGGTTTGGTACCTATTCCTTTAGAACTTGTCTCTCCCAGATTTTTTTTGATCAGGGTGTTAATGAGTGGGTGGAGTGTAACATTGCTAGTGGGGTTCGAGTGGATGATCACATTCAGTGGACATCTCTGTTTGGTGTAAAACTTTTATGTGGCATGAGAGGAATCAAGTGGTGGTTAATGGCAAAAGGTTTGATGTTTAAAAATTTTAAGAGTAAATTTGTACAGTAAAAGATCCAATTAAAATAAGTAGTTAACTGTAGTCAACTTGAAATTCTAGGGTACTTGTTTTAAGATGTTTTATGCGATGTTTCTACGTTTAGAATGTTCCGTCCAATGTTCCAACATAATGAAGTAAACAAAATAAAAGCAAGAAAATAAATGACAAGAAAGTAAAAAAAAACACAGTGAGTTTGTTGACCCAGTTCGGTGACAAACACACCTACTCTAGGGGCTACCAAGCTAGGAAGGAAATCCACTAGTGTAGTCCTTATTCAAAAGCTCTCGGAAAACTCCTCGTTTACACTTTATGACCTAGGACCTACCCGTCTAGACTTCAACCTAGGAACTCCTAGATCTGAGATCCCATCTCACTATCCTTTAGTCAATCACAACCCCTGTGATCTATCAGACTCAAAACAATATCAAATGGTAAAGTTACCTTCAAACAAAACAACTAAGACCTTGCTTAAAAGCTTTGGTGTAGCACAACGAGTTTACAACTCAAAACACAGTCCTTAGCATGTATCATGATGATACAAGAAAGGCTCACAAGTAAAACATGACTAAACTTGCATCAAACGATACAAGAGTAGAACACAAAGACTCAAAACCCTAAAAGCTAAACTTTTTAGAACGACGGCATGAATACCTAATTAGGTCTTGAAGTCTTCCTTTTATACTGAAGCAATATGGGCTAACAAACTTTGTTGGGCTTCAGAACAAAGTAGATCGTCCAGCTGATCTACAAGACATGAATCAGTAACAAATAAGAGGAACATCTTTCGGAACTCCCAATCATATCACTTTATTTCCTAAAATATTTTTGTTCCTTTAGAAATAAAAGTACAACTGATTCTGTATAGATATGTACGTTGGTTGGTCACCAAGACACGGAAAAGTGGTTTCCTTAAAAAGATAAAGTGTGTGTACAAATAGGCATGAACCCAGGCACACTGAACCGTGCCAGGATGTTGGAACATCGTGTCCAACATCTCATAGAGATGCCTAAAACATGTTGGAACATAGTATCCAACTACACAAAGCATGGATATTTGTTTTAGCAATAATGCAACCAATACAAATACCCAACACAACTTTATAATCCCCTTTGTATATTATGGTATAGTTAATGTTAAATAATACTTCTTTCGGTCCTTATTATAAGAAACAAGTGACCTTTTAGGTTCATTGTGTAAATGATGTATCTAGTCTATATTTATAACGAGATGCATTAATTATTCAATGAACCTAAAAATTCAATTGTTTCTTATAATAAGGATCGACAGGAGTATTTGTTAAAAAGATGGGCCAACATATTCTAAAACTTCAGATCTTTTGCACATAAGTGTTCGTGGGATTGAACACCATATATAATATTATATTATATTATCATCACACATAGATAAAAGCAAAAGTAAAGTGATAAAACTGAATGGTTATTGTATTGTATCATTTCCACCCCGATCGATGAAATTTTTTTTTCCTCATTCACTCTCAATGAAGAATGAATCTTCGTCTGTAGCTCTTCTTGGTGCTTCTACTCAATCAAGAACCATTGTCCAAACGATGACCTACATGGAACACCTTGTTATTGAACTCAGCAATCCTGATCTCAGAGAAAATGCTCTTCGTGTTATTTCCAAGGTCCATACAAATCTATCTTCGATTATTACTTTTTTGTCTATTTTTAATATCTTTCATTAGTCTTGCAATTAATCTGAATCTTGGAAAATTTGTGTCTAGCACTAAATTTAATGTACTAATGTCAAGTTGAATTTACTGTTGTTAGCCATTCTAAATAGTGGGATAGAAGTGATGCGATCCATGTTGCGACTTCGGCAAATCAAGAACTTAATATTTTAATTGTGTAATCATCTTCAACAATCGTGACCATTGGCTACAATGATGTTGACGACATCAAACCAATTTATGATAAACTGTGCAAAATCACATGTTACTTTCTGATTATCATGGTTACATTCACAAATATTATTTTATATTTGACTTAAGAATTTAAAATATATTTTACTAATTAATACTAATTATTTTTAATAATTAATAAATAATAAAATATTCCTGAGTTGATTTCTTTTTTGTGTGGCAGCGGGTATATATGCTAATAGCAAACGCCAACAAAAACCAGCCTAAGCAAGAAGAAAGAGTTTCAAGTCAAAACATTATTGACCCTTAGCAAGAAGAAAGAGAGAGAGAGAGAGAGAGAGAGAAATGTTTTGACTTGAAACTCTTTCTTCTTGCTTAGGCTTGTCTTTGTTGGCGTTTGCTATTAGCATATTTACGCGCTGCCAGACAAAAAAGAAATCAACTAAGGATTATTTTATTATTTATTAATTATTAACATTAATTATTATTAATTAGTAAAGTATTTTTTAAATTCTTAAGTCAAATATAAAATAATATTTTTGAATGTGACCATGATAATCAGAAAGTTTCATGTGATTTTACACAGTTTACTGCTGTATTTGTCTGGTTATGTTCAGAGTGGTTGCGTTGATGAGGCTAAACTAGTTTTTGATAACAAGCCTTATAAGTATTCCATCTCTTGGAATGGATTGCTTGTAGTGTATGTTCAGAATGGGAGACTTGAGGAGGCTCGTCGATTGTTTGAGTCGAAGGTGGATTGGGAATTGATTTCGTGGAATTGTTTGATGGGTAGGTATGTGAAGAGGAAGATGTTGGGCGATGCTAGGAGACTTTTTGATCATATTCTTGTTAGGGATGTAATCTCTTGGAATACCATGATTTCCGGTTATGCCCCGGATGGAGATTTGTTACAAGCTAGGAGATTGTTTAAGGAGTCTCCGGTGCGGGATGTTTTCACGTGGACAACAATCGTGTTTGCATATGTGCAGAGTGGAATGTTGGATGAAGTGAGAAGAGTTTTCGATGAAATTCCGTAAAAAATAAAGATGGCATACAATGTGATGATTGCAGGATATGTGCAATACAAGAAAATTGATATGGCAAGTTTGAGGCAATGCCTTGTCGGAATGTAGGTTCGTGGAATACCATGATCAGCGGCTTTTGTCAGAACGGAGATATTGATCAAGCTAGGAAGTTGTTTGACATGATGGCTCAGCGCGCGCGATTGTGTATCTTGGGCGGAAATTATTGCTGGTTATGCTTAGACTAGTCACTATGAAGAAGCTATGGACATGCTGGTGAAGATGAAAAGGGACGGAGAAAGTTTAAATAGATCTACCTTCTGTTGTGCTTTGAGCACATGTGCTGGTATGGCTGCTTGGGTGTTACACAAACAACTTCATGGACAGGTGGTGAAGACAGGGTACGTAAGTCCTTTCCACCCTTCACCCATTCCTTTTCATATCAGGAGCAACATGTGTATACATAAACATCAAATTTCTTAAGTAAGCCCTATAAACACTATACATTTATATTTAAATTATTTATAATGTATTTGATTCAACCAAGATAGTTCAAATGCATTTTCAGGAAATACCTCATTCAAATTCAGTGTCCTATTACAACACCAATTCTCTATAGAACACTGTTATTTTCCAACAAAGTCCCATACCTAACACATAACCCTGTCATTTCAGATACTAATATAGAGGATAGCTTAGACTCCAAGTAACATAGTGTAGCTTCTCTTTTCTTCTTATATGTTGTTGCCTATCTACTATATGCTATTGTACAGGCTCAGCTAATAACTATGTAACTACTGATTCCATAAGAAATAATACATTACTTTCATTCTTCATAATATGGTATCAGATTTTCCCTCAAGGGAAAGTTTGTTACGATCCTAACCGTTTTCCGTTGTGCATTTCCGATGAAGATCTCGTTGACTCTTCATCTTCTTTGTTGATTCTTTGCAATTTTCATTGTTGCCCTTTGAATTGAAAAGCTCATTCTTTTCTGGTTAACTGTATTTTTGTCCTGGCAATATACATTTTGTCATTGCATCTTCATTTATCGAAAAGGAAGTTGACATGGCTGTAATCCATGTTGTTATGGTAGTTATTGACCTAAACAATCATGATAGAATATTTCATAATAGTTGTTACTGACTTGAATATTCTAGGTTACGTTGAGGATATATATATATATATATATATATATATATATGAAAGATAATTGTTGAGCAGTAAATGTCATAAAATGTGGTAAATAGATTATGAGAAGCAGTTGGAAGGTCCTCTGATGTTTGTTTATGAAATTATTTTGGATTTAATTTTAGATGAAGGTATCTAAGCAAGAATTGAAGAAGGGAAAAGAAAGAATAGATTGAGAAATAAGAGAGGAAGTGAAGATAAATTGAAAATGTATCAAATAATTCTTTCTTGTTAAAGATAATACATTATCACATTGGTATTTATACTACTAAGCTATATAACTGATTTTGTTAAACATCTAACATGGCTTAACTAGCTCTTACTGAGAACTAATTCCTATTCCTTGTACATAATTTTGACTGATTTAGTTTTTTTCCTGTGAATAACGTATATTATATGATGTTGAGTGCGATTAATTTGAAGTCAATGAGAATAATTCGGATTTCTTCTCATATTGTATTTCATCACAGTATTTTGTACTAAGGTTTAAATAGTCATTTAGTCCTTGCAAATATATCATTTTTTGTTTTAAGTTCCTTTGATATTTTTTTTTTGTTTCTAGTGCTCTCAAATATACCATTTTTTGATTTTGGTCCCTTGTGTTTTATTTTAGTCCTTGAAAAGTTGATTCATGTTGAAATTGGTCGCGATATTCATTTCAGTTCTTATTTTGAGGAATTAAAACCAAATATTCTGCATATTACAGCAGGTTCCAATATGAATAAATTTTGTAGGGACTAAAACAAAACGAGGATCAAAAGCAAAAAATTATACATTTGTCTGGACTAAAAACAAAAAAAAATGGTATTTTTGCAGGGACTAAATATACATTTAAACTTATTACAGATTTGTTGGTTTTGAAAGAGCAAGATACCACACCACCACTTGTCTCAGTTGTCTAACATTATGTAAATAAATTTTAATTCCCTTATTTAGCTAGGAATCATATATGATGGTGTATGCTTTTAAATTTGTTGAACACAGGATTATTTAAAGGTTATAGAAAAGGAAGAGGAAAGGAGAGTAAACCGTATAGGGTCTGTTTGGTAAAACCAAGAAGATAGCTTATAGCTTATGGCTGCTAAGCTTGTATGACTAAAAAAGACCTGTTTGATAACTGTCATTTTATCATGAGCTTATCCGTTATTTCATGAGCTTATAACTTATTTATCAGACGTTGTTTAATAGCGTTTGAGCTTATAACTTATCATTTTTTCTTCTAGATTTTCCCATACTATTTCATCTAAAATCCATTTTTTCCCTTTATGATTTATTATATTTAAAATAAAATAGACATGTTTTAAATGCAGACATATCAAAATATGTATGTTTTTACCTGATATGTTTTTTTATTATTACGGATGAATAGATGGAAATAATTGGTCTACTAATTTTTTATTTTGGGACGAAAAGTCCTGTTACACTCACAGTTTCATTTTGCTAAATAATATAGGCAGTGATGATATTTTTTGGTGTATCTCTTTTTATTGGCTGCTGAAGGTTTCAACGTTCTTATGTCGTCTCTGTTGGAGGATGGGCTGTTTCACGGTTATCAAGTGTGGCGTGGCAATGATATGTGTTTGTCGCACCTTCAGTTCGCAGATGACACATTAATAATTGGAGACAAGAGTTGGTCGAATGTCCTCTCTATGCGGGTTGTTTTAATGATTTTTGAGCAACTATCAAGTTTAAAGGTTAATTTTCATAAGAGTTTGCTTACGGGAGTTAATGTGTCTGAGTCTTGGTTGTCGGAATCGGTGTTGGTTTTAAATTGTCGTGTTGGGGCCTTTCCTTTCGTGTGTTTGGGGTTGCCTATAGGAGGAGATCCGCGAAAGCTAGACTTTTGGAAACCGTTATTGAACAGTATTCATTCTAGATTGTCGAACTGGAAAAGAAAACTTCTCTCGTTTGGCGGCCGTCTGATTCTTCTCAAATCTGTCCTGTCATCTCTACCGGTTTATTTTCTTTCCTTCTTCAAGGCCCCCACAGGTATCATTTCTTCCATTGAATCTATTTTTTTTAAAAAATATTGGGGTGGGGGTGAGGATATTAGGAAAATTGCTTGGGTTGATTGGAATTCTGTCTGTTTACCGAAGGAGGAGGGAGGGTTAGGTGTTAGAAGGTTGCGGGAATTTAATGTGGCTTTGTTAGGGAAGTGGTGTTGGAGGATGTTGGTTGATAAGGAGGGATTATGGTATCGGGTTTTAAAGGCTAGATATGGGGAGGTAGGGGGCGGTTGAAAGAGGGAGGGAGGGAGAGATTGTTCTATTTGGTGGAGGATGTTGTCTGGTATTCGATGTGGTGTAGGTGTCGGGGTGGAGGGTTGGTTTGAAGACAATGTGAGGAGGAGGGTGGGTGGAGGGAGTGGTACCTACTTTTGGTCCGACAATTGGGTGGGGGGAGCACCGCTTCGTGTGCAATTTCCTCGCCTTTTTGATCTGGCTCTAGACAAGGGGGCGACGGCCAGGGAGATGGAGGAGATAGGGTGGGGGGTTGGTGGTGGCGCTTGGGTGAGGAGGCGGCTCCTTCTGGCTTGGGAAGAGGAGAATGTTACGGACTGTGCGACTTTGTTATCTGACATTGTTTTGCAGGAAAATATTCTTGACAGGTGGCGATGGGTTCCCGACCTCATCAACGGTTACACTGTTCAAGGGACCTATCAATATCTCACATCCTCTAATTCATCTATGGAACGGGGTCTTTCTGATATGATTTGGATGAAGCAAGTTCTGTTGAAGGTCTCAGTTTTTGTGTGGCGACTTCTTCGAAACAGATTGCCAACAAAAGACAATTTGATTCGAAGGAGAGTTCTTCATCTTGATGACAGCGCTTGTGTTGGAGGGTGCAGCTGCCCAAAGTCGGCGGATCACTTTATTTTCCGATGCAACATCTTTGGTAGCTTGTGGCATCTCATTTATCAGTGGGTTGGTATTTCTTTCATTTCCCCTGAGTTGGTCGCTGATCATCTTTATCATTTTGGAAACTTTGTTGGTTTACCGCGGTTTACGCATTCTTACCTTACGGTGATTTGGCATGCTACTGTTTGGGTCCTTTGGAAGGAGAGAAACAATAGGATAATTAACAAAATAGCTCATGATTTGGTTAACTTATTAGAGTTTGTAAAGTTTATGTCATTTTTATGGTTAAAAGCTAGGCTGCTCACTTCTGCTTTCAGTTATAATGACTGGTGGCGGCACCCTTTATTATGTATGGGTGTTAGGGAGTAGTTTTCTTCTGGTTTTTTTTATTGTTGTGCTTTATGGCAACAGACTCCTAACTTTGTAATCCTTTTGGGTGGTTCTCTTCAGCACACCTTGTGCGAGTTGAGCCACTCTTGTTGAGTTATATTTCCTTTTGGTTTCTTAAAAAAAAAAATCAGGGTAATTGCATTGTTAAAAGCAATTTTATTAGAAATAATTTCTCAAGGGACAAGGTATAATCAATCAATAGTCATTGGACTTGCTTTTGTTGGTGCTCTAAAACTTAGTCTTTTCATCACATTTCTAATAAACGATGAAATAAAAGTCTTGTTTGAAATAAAAAAATTAATAATTTAATATATATAAAAGATAAGATAAATGAATAAATTTTAAATACTAATTCATATAAACTTTATTATGAATTAAAAATGCTCTTTTGTGTAATTTTACATTTATCAGCTAGTTGATCTGCTAATCTTACCAAACACTTCATTTAGCTTATCAGCTATCTATCATCAGTCATCAGCTATAAGCTATCATTTAGCTTATCGACTATCTACTATGTTGAAATTGGTCGCAATATTCATTTTAGTTCTTATTTTGAGGAATTAAAACCAAATATTCTGCATACAGGGACGAATCTGGACTCACAATATCGGCAAGGCACAATTTTTTTTTGTCAATAACTAAATAAAACTAAATTTAATAAGAATGAAAAGCGATTGCGTCTGTTTATGTTGTGCGCTTAGTGAGATAAAGAACAATGAAAAGGGCTTGGTGAAGTAAGAAGTGAGGGGAAAATGTTTACAGTGTACTTGTGTTTTGGGGTGTTCGCGGTGCAATTTGGTTCGGTTTTGATACTTAAAGTCATCCGAACCGCAAGATAAAAAAGCATGCGATTTGGTTTGGTTCGGTTGACTTTTAAAATAAAATCTGAACCAACCAAACCAAACCAATGCGGTTTGGTTGGATCGGGTTGAGTGGTTTTTTACCAGACAATACAATTTTTTTGTTTGCTATATTAAAATCAAGATAAAAAGTTAAATCACAACACATTACTATCAATGTTTCCGACAATTTTTTAATTTCATCCAACATTAAAAAAGTGGACAAAAAGTAATTCTATTATGTAAGAAATGTAAAAGACTAAGATTTCAACATTCTTTAAAAGTTCAAATTACACATAAATACATTTTTGAAATAAAAAGAAAAGAAGAAAATTAACAAAAGAAAATATATGTCATTTATAAAGGTTTCTATGAGTATTGTCGTAGATGACATATATTTAATTAGTGTTTTTTCTTATGTTGCGGTTTGATTTGATTTGGTTCGGATGATAAAATAAAAACCAAAATCCGAACCAGACCATGTGGTTGAGTAAAAAAAGTTATCCGAATACATCCAAACCGAATGCAAATTTTTGCGGTTTCGATTGATTCAGTTTGCGGTTTTTCTATCTGATTGGTTCGATTTTAAACACCCTACTGTTTTAGATTGGACTAGGCTTAAGGACCAAAAATTAAATTCAGCTTGGGGTGGTGTGGCACTTGCCACACCAGGACTTGTACACGTCCGCCCCTGTCTGCATATTACAACATCCAGTTCCAATATGAATAAACTTTGTAGGACTAAAACAAAACAAGGATCAAAAGCAAAAAATTATACATTTACAAGGACTAAAAACAAAAAATTATATTTTTGCAGGGACTAAACATACATTCAAACTTATTACTGATTTGTTGGTTTTGAAAGAGCAATATACCACACCCCCACTTGTCTCAGTTGTCTGACATTCTGTAAATAAATTTTAATTATCTTATTTAGCTATGAATCATAGATAACGGTTTATGCTTTTAAATTTGTTGAACACATGATATTTTAAGGAAAAAGATACATAGACCACCCTTTTAGTACACCCTTTGTACCACTGCTGATGTGGCAAGGGACATTTTAGGAATTTTATCTCACAACTACTCTCTTTTCATCTCCAAATTGATCTCTGTCACTTGTCTCTATCTCACCACCACAACCTCCACACTCCTTCACCACCACCACTCCCTCTTTCTTTCTCGTCGGCCACCACCACCTCCGTCACCGGCTACCACCATAATTGTGGCCACAAATCTCTCTCACTTTTCTCTATCTCACTTGCACACTCCTTAACCACCACCACTTTCAAAAACGGTTTGAACAAGGAGAAACCCTTTTGAGGTAGGAAAAAGCAGAATGAAGTGTGGATCAGATCTAGCTGGGGCAAATGGATAAACAGTGGTGACATTTGTTGGGAAATTGAGTTTTTCTGCCCTAAACTATTACACACTCCGTGAACCTTCCTTCTTTCTTCCTCAAACGTGTTTGGGAGAAAAGAAAATGATTGAAACTTTTTTTTGGCACCTCATCCATGGCATTTTTATGTTTCTTCGTAGGAAATTGTGAGGGACATGTGTTGTAAGATCGTGATTAGGATTGTGGCCGGTGACGAAAGTGGTGGCGGTCGACGAGAAAGAAAAAGGGAGTGGTGGTGGTGAAGGATTGTGGAGGTTGTGGTGGTGAGATAGAGACAAGTGACAGAGATGAAAAAGAAATGAAATCTGAAACTTTTTTTTTTTTTTAAGTTGGCACTTTTTAAAAGTATTTAATATATTTTTTGACATGTTGGAAGGTGTATAAGACGGTATGCCACCTAAGGTGGTTTACCTATCACCACTCTATTTTAAAGGTTACAGAAAAGCAAGAGGAAAGGCGAGTAAACCGTATAGGGTGTGTTTGGTAAAATCAGAGAGCCATACTTTTGGTTTAAATAACAGAGGGGTATTTGGTTTAAATAACAGCGAGCCATACTTTTTCCTCATATTCGTCTTGTATCTTTCTAAATGAAATAACTTTTATTTCAGGCAATTCTGATTGAGTTCTATTCTATCATAGTATCACTTCCCTCCTCGTCATAATTTCAGCATATAAGTGTAGACTGCATGCTTGCCGTTTATTTCCATGCATTTGGCTTTTGTCTTTATATTAGACATGTATACATAATGCAGGCAAGAAGTTCAATTGCTAAGAATAACTTCATGTGTGTTGTTCAATCACTTAGCTTTATTTCTCTCAAGGGTTTCAAATAGGTGGCCCCTCCATCGACAAAGAGTGCTGCGTTTTACACTTTGTTTGTCTGTTCATCTGCAAAGTTTTATGTACATAGGTGCCAATGAGCTAATAACTGCTTAAGTGGTTTTATAATAAACAAATGTGATCATAATAAGTTGTTTTATCATAAACAAATATGACCATGATAACAAAACTTTGACAAATAAACTAGGAAGGGTTAAGGTGTCCATAATACAATTGGTTGATCTATACAATATAATAGTGTGCCTTTTGACTCTTTTCACGTCATTCTGCTTAGTCTTCCTCTAATCATATTTCAGGTTGGCGTTCTTTTGGCTTGCAGTCACACCTGCTTGACAGAGAGGGCAATTGAATATTTTTATTCATTGAGTAAAGATTATGGTATAACACGAAATTCAAAACATTATAACTGCATGATTGATCTTCTTGGTGGAGCTGACCTCCTGGAAGAAGCACATAACTTAATGAGAAACATGACTTTTGAGCCAAATGATGCAACATGGGGAAATGGGTGAGAAGGTTGTTGAGATGGGTTTTAATATGGAACCCAATAATGCAAGAATGTACGTCCTTCTTTTAAATTAAAAATGAGGCAACATGGTATTCAGAAAATACCCGGGTATAGTTGGGTTGAGGTACAAAACAAGATTCATAAATTCACAGTTGGTGATTGTTTTTACCTAGAAAAATATGGAATATATGTTTACTTAGAAGAGATAGATCTAAAAATGAAGCATGAGGGGCATGTTTCTTTGGTAAAACTGGTTCTGTATGATGTGGAAGAAGAAGAAGAGAATAAATGAATGCCAAAGTATCATAGTGAGAAATTATCTACGGCATTTGGAATTCTGATCATACCGGCTGGTAGACCAATTCGTGTCATGAAAAACTTGCGCGTGTGTGAAGACTGTCATAATGTCATCAAATACATATCCAAAATTGTTGGAAGGTTGATAGTCTTAAGGGATTCTCATCGCTTTCATTACTTCAGTGAGCGTATTTGTTCATGTGGGGATTATTCTTGAGTAGAGAAATATGGTAGAAAACTAGCCTAAAATAGTATATTAAGTATAAATTGTGAAATTTGGAGAGCTATATCTTCTACCTGAGATAACAATATGAGTGGGGCCCAGTGGACTATTGGTAATGGTAAATCAATATTATTCTGGCCTGAGAGATTGGTACCATATGGGAATATGGTTTTGAAATAGTCTCCTGCAGCCTATTCTAGAAAAGTTGTGCTCACTTTTCTGCATGATTTTGTGAACGCGGAGGATCAATCAGATGTTAACCAACTCATGGATTTTATCCCTATTTGGTTACTAGACAAAAGATATTATAATGCTTGCGCCTCCATTGGATATGTTGGAGGACAGCTGTTTAGAGTGGAAGCTTTCTACCAATTGGTTCAAGGTCGTGTGAATCAAGTGCATGGTGATCGAGTTTAGAAGAAGGTTTGCTCTGGAATGGCCATCCTAGAAAGCGAATGTTTGTGGAAAAATCTGCATGGCTGCATCATGGCCTTCCAACAAATTCATTCCAAGCTCCTGGAGGCATGATGGATAGTAACCTTTGTCTGTTATGTGCTGGTGGCGAGGAACTAGAGAGTCATATCCCTTCGAGGTTGCAGGTGGCGAGGATTTGGAGAGTCGTATCCCTTCGAGATTGCAGGGTGGTGAGCTGGTTTGGCATTCCTTTAGAACTAGTATCTCCCATAATTTCTTTGATCAAGGTCTTAATGAGGGGGGTGGAGTGTAACATTGCTAGTGGGGTTCGAGTGGATGATCACATTCAGTGGACTTCTCTGTTTCGTTTCCTTACAGCTTTGTTGTGGCATGAGAGGAATCAAGTGGTGTTTAATGGTAAAAGGTTTTATGTTTCAAATTTTAAAAGTAAATTTGTATAGTAAAAGATCCAATTAAAATAAGTAGTTAATGGTAGTCAACTTTATAATCCCCTTTATATAATAGACTATTACTTTTCCCACCCTTGCCCATTCTCGCGCGCCCTGCGTATTTTACCAAAATACCCTCTATCCGGATTACATAATCCAGACAGGTTTAGGATTGTGAAATTTGAAACCAATCAAAACATGTGTTGGGATATGTATGCGTTCAATCCAGGACAAGAGAATGGTGTAAGAACTTCCAGACTATATACTCCGTACAAAATATACATGTTTCAGATTATATATTCCGAAAGCCCTACTTTTAAAAAAAGCGGGAAAAGTAACGGGATATTTCGGATTACGTAATCCGAAAAGCTTGAATATATAAGGTAACCTAGCTACATTTCACCACCTTTCTCTCCAAACACTCCCTACACCTATAGAAACACACCATTTTGGGCGAAAATGTGATTTGGAGCAGCAATCTGGTCATCAAGATACGTTAACATCATCATTTTTGACTGAATACAAAGGTAATGTGTATATAAACCTTCCCTCATTCTATTTATAGGCGATTTCCTTTTGATCACGTCTACAAATCTGTACTAGAGCTATTCGGATTATGAAATCTGAAAACTAGAAATGTAGTTCGGAATATGTAATCTGAACAACACCAGTACAGAAACTGTGTGCATTTTCTGACCTTACTCTCGCATTGTTTCAGTATTGGATGTCCTCGTTGATGCCTCCATTGAATTACCACCTCATATTCAGCCTCCTACTGTGTTGCCGGTTGTTTAACTTGAGTTGTAGATGATCCCGAAAATGCCAAAGTTGAGGATCCCCCCCACCACCACCACTGAAACATGATATTTCCTTTGGTGATGCAAAAGTAGTTGATGCTCCTCCTCCTAATCCTCGTGTTGTTTGTATTGATCATGGAGAACATTTTACCACCAAGCAAAAGTTTGCTACACTGAATGATTTGTCGGAGTGGGTTCAAGAGAAAGCAAAGAAGCTTGGATTTACAACCGTCATTGGTAAATCCGATAGAGGTGGCAATGGAAGAAGTGAATTTGTTACCGTGATATGTGAAAGAGGAGGATCATACAAGGAGTACAAGAGGAAGACTCGGCGCAAAATTGTTGGTTCGGTTAAATGTGAGTGTTAGTTTCGGTTGAGAGGTTATTTGTTGATTGTTGGTGATTGGAGCCTCAAAGTTGGTGACGGTAAACATAACCATGACATGGCAAATGTGTTGAAAGGTCATAAAACCGCCGGACGTCTAACCCCAAATGAGCGTGTGCACCTTTATGAAATGGCTAAGTCAAATGTTCCTCCGAGGCAAATGCTTACCAACTTAAGGAAGAGGAACAAAAACACTTCAACTACTACCAAGCATGTTTATAATGCTTGTCACAGGTTTAGGGAATCCACTAGGGGTTCGAGAAATGACATGCAACATCTCTTGAAGTCGTTGGTTGAGAATAAGTATGTGTACCATTGTAGGAATTATCATGATTCTGATGATGTCAGAGATATATTTTGGGCGCATCCAAATGGTATCAAGTTGTTTAACACGTTCTCTACGGTGCTTGTGTTGGATTCCACATATAAGACCAACAAGTACCATCTTTCGTTGCTTGAGTTTGTCGGTAAGACTTCTACCTAGCTGACGTTCTCAATTGGATTTGCTTATATGATGTCTGAGAAGGAAGATAACATTACTTAGGCTCTTGAAAGTTGTCGTGAACTGTTGCATTCCAAAGATCTTTACCCCACAATAGTTGTCACTGATCGAGACAATACTTTGATGAATGTTATGGATACCATTTTCCCAGGGGCTACTGCTTTGTTATGTGAGTATCATATTGAAAGAAATGTAAGAGCAAAGTGTAAGACAAATTTCAAAGTGAAGGATCTCAAAGGAAAGGATGGAAGAGAAATAAAGACAAATTCAATGGTGAAGAAGATCATGCGTGCATGGAAGGATATTGTAGATTCCGATACGGAAGAAGCATATGTTTATAATTGCAATTGGTTCAAAGAGATTTGCGAAAAATGGCCCAAGTTTGGGGAATATGTTGAAAGTACTATTTTGGGTCCAATGAAGGAGAAGATTGTGAAGTTTTGGGTGAATAAAGTCATGCATATGGGGAATACTACAACAAATAGAGCTGAATTTACACACAACTGGTTGAAAAAGTACGTGACTGGTAGTATGGGTGATTTAAGTACAAACTGGCAACAACTTCAGGACATGCTAGAGTCACACCATACTCAGATACACACTTCCTTCCAGACGAGTATTATCATGCTTGAACATAGATTCAATGGAAAACGTTTGTGGTCTAGCTTGATTCGAAACATATCAAGGAAAGCTTCGCATTATCTCGCAGACGAGGCAGATCGAGCACTTGAAATAAGAACGGATAAATCCAAGTGTGGTTGTTTGAGTTTGATCACTTTCAGATTGCCATGTGCATGTGCGATTGCATTGAAGATCAAGAACAACACCCCCATCCGTTTGGATGAAATCCATACTCACTGGAAGAGGCTGAGGTTCGAGTATGAGGGTGACATGAAGGATAGGAAGGAAGACATCTCTCTACTACCAGAATGGAGTTTGCTTTAGGTATTTTCTATAAAAATTGTGTATGCCTCTGCCCAGATTTTTTAGTTTCTGCCTCTATACTGAGTAACTTCGAATTATGTAATCCGGAATGCTTTAGCACATTCTGGATTATATAATCCGAAAATATAGCATTTACGCCCCACTCAATGTGGACTAGGACGTTCACATGGGGTGTATCGTATAAATTCGGAATACATAATCCGGAATGTGCTAAAGCATTCCGGATTACATAATCCGAAGTTACTCAGTACAGACAGAATGCATATTTTTTTCCAGAATGCATATTTTTTCCACTAGTTCTTAATCTGACAGTTTTTTAAACTCATTGTAGTCCTGGTTCAAGAACGCATACTACAACATGAAGTTGCATATTAAAGAACAATTCTGACAGTTTGTTTTACCGGAGACTACCTTAATGCGTGCACCTCCAAAATAGGTCATCACTAAAGGAGCTCCAAAGAAAAATAAACATTTCATTCAGTCGACGAAGCAATCACCTTCGTTCAGGGAGATTGTTGATTCTCAAGAACAACAGACACAGGCTTCGCAGACAAATTTAATAGGGGCAAGTAGAAAGAGTGCATGGAAAAGCAACATGTCGCCTAATCCTTCTAAGCCAATACCCAAAAATCCTAAGCCAATTCCCAAAAATCCTAACCCAATTCCGGTTAAAGTCCACATACCACACAAAGACCAAATCCCAATTTGGATGCAAGACTTTATTCAAAATGTGGTGGATGTAGTTGGTGATGGTCATTGTGGGTTATGTGCAGTTGTGGGTCTACGTAACTTGAGCGTTGTCGATCACCAAATGATCTGTTACTAGCTGCACAACGAGCTAATCAGCGAAGGAAATGCTCGCTATCGGCGGATGATTAATGATGATAGACGATATAAAGAGGTCTACTTTTCCGGTATTGGTCATGCACCACCGGATAAATGGATGACCATGCTGGATATGAGTTTTCTCATTGCACAGAAATACAACCACGTTGTTGTTCAGTTGTCCATTTTGAAAGGGCGATCTAAAACCTTTTTTCCTATATGGGGTGAACTGCCACTTGTTGAGCGGTTGATGTGTATGACACATGACAATGACAACCATTTCATGATTATACAATTGAAGGATGGTTGTCCTATTCCTCCCATTTTCCCGCTATGGAGACAACATGCTCGGGATGATTCCTTAAGCTGGCCTAATAGATATGTCAGTCGAATGGCCGACTATAATGAACTATGTCGGGTGACGGGTTTTGAAGTCATAGGTGATGACCAAGATTTGTACATTATTGAAAATCTTGATCCAGAAGAAAAGGTTGTTGTTGGGAAGAAGGCTGAAGATGGTGTGAAGCTTGAAAAGAAAGATAGCTTTAATCTTGATGATATTGACATAGATCTTGGGGCATTTTAGATTAAATGTATATCATCATTTTTTGACGGAATGTATATCATTAGTTGAAATGTATATCATTAGGTAAAATGTGTAATGATATCAATTCAATTTTTTTTTTGTATAATGATATATATATATATATATAAATAATTATTTATTGGTACAATTTTATCATAATTGTCTTTTTCTTAATTTTTTATCTTCAAAAAACTATGAATCCACAAAAATATGCCAAACTGTCAGTTCTGTCCAGTACATTCTATATTGTGGCAGTTCGGATTATGCAATCTGGACGTGTTCGGATTGCGTTTTCCGAAGAGGATTTGGAGAATAAAATAGGGTGCACGAGTGTCCAATAGGGTGAGAAAAGTAATAGTCTATATATTATGGTATAGTTAATGTTAAATAATATTTGTTAAAAAGATGGGCCAACACTTTTTAAATTTTCTGATGGAGTTATAAGGAGTTTGATAAAGGAACCTCCCCCCTGCTTTTTTTAATTAGTTTAATTAATAGATACAATTTCAATTATTTTTTGAAAATAATTTGTTTAAGTATTATTTAATATTATATTACTATTAAAAAATGCATTATGATTGTGGTGTCTATAAAAAAAAAGTAAAACTTAAACTAAACTATATCATAGGGTCCAATAAGTTTTTAGTATCAATAAGCATATCAAAATTTGTTTTTAGTCCCTCTACAATTTCAAACAATGATCATTTAAATATTTTATATCATCATTTTTTCTCTCTGTTTTTAAGTTAACGCATGTGTAACATTCGTATTTCTCAATAATTTTTTAGAGACGTATTTAGAATATTATAAAATTGCGTCCCACAAAATTTCAGAATTTTTTAACAAAAGATAAATTAAATATGAATTTTTTTAGGGATTCATATTTAATTATTTTTTGCTAAAACTTTTAAAATTCTGCAAAGGATATTTTTGTAATGGGGGTTGTCTAATATGGACCCTCTTATTTTTAGTATATTTCAATCAAATATTATTTTCATTTTTTATTGTTATAAAACTTATTTTTTTTCCTAAAAAAGTAAAGGTCCACCTTTTGACTATTCTTTAGAGATCCATATTAGATTAACCCTTTTATAATGTATTAAACATGATTGTAAAAATTAATTCAAAATTTTAAAGGGTATACATGGAAAATATTGGAAGGACCACTGTTTGAAGAATTTTTTAGACAAATTAAAAACAAAATTCAATATATTTATATATGGAAATAATTCTTTAAATATATATTATATAATATTATACAATATTATCATCACACATAGACAAAAGCAAAAGTAAAGTGATAAAATTGCATGCTTATTGTATTGTATCATTTCCACCCCGATCGATGGAAAAAATTTCTCCTCATTTGCTCTCAATGAAGAATGAATCTTCGTCTATAGCTCCTCTTGGTGCTGCTGCTCAATCTAGAACCATTTCCCAAACGATGACCTACATGGAACGCCTTGTTATTGAACTCAGCAATCCTGATCTCAGAGAAAACGCTCTTCGTGTCCTCTCAAAGGTCCTTACAAATCTATCTTCGATTATTACTTTTTTGTCTATTTTTAATGTCTTTCATTAAACTCGCAATTAATCTGAATCTTCAAAGAGTTATGTCTAGCACTAAATTTAATGTGTTCATGTTGAGTTGAATTTACTGTTGTTAGTCATTCTAAATAGTGGGATAGAAATTATGTGATCCATGTTGTGACGTCGGCAAATCAGGAACTTGATATTTTAATTGTGTAATCATCTTCAACAATTGAGATCATTGACTACAATGATGTTGATGACATCAAACCAATTTATGATAAAATTAGGATTATTATCTGACACGTGGATCATGAGATTTTATTCACTAGAATATCAACATTTAAGAAAACCCTATTTGTGTCCTCTTGAAAGTTTCTACTAGTCTATCTGTAATTCTTTTTTATTCTTATATTTTTAATGTCTTTCACTAAATCCATAGGTAATCTAACTCTTAAACGAGTTGTGTAGCCTTAGACTAAATGTGTTCCTCCTCACCATATACTTAAATTGATACACGTCATTGTGAGACCATCACTTTTATACTTTACTTGATTATACTTGGTTGTAATTCTAACATTTATATCTTGTGTTTTTTCCTTAGATATTTTTATAAAAAGAAAAATATTTCTATAGAATGTAAAGCTTTGTTCCAATTTTAATGTATGTTAGTCATTGTTAATTAGATGTGAATAATATCTTGCTATGTGTTATTGACTTAAAAGAGTTAAGATGTATTTTAGAAAGTTTGATATCATATCATTTTGTATTTCACGAGAGATGTTTATATCATACTCCATGACTCTGAGAGGTATACAAATGGGGCAAGAAAGAGAGATTACAAGAAATGGAAGATAATGAAAATGAGAGTTTGATACTTAAGATGATGGAAAGTAAAGAGAGAAACAATAGTGATAAAAGGTGGTGCACTATGAGAGAATAGACCGGCGAAATTGGACTTGTATTCTCTACAATCAACCAATCTAAGTTGTTTGATGGAATCAAGTGATTCACAATGTGACTTCAAAATAATTGATTGCAATGATGTTGACGACATTAAAATATATTTATATTAAATTGCTATTACTGTGTCACATGTGTATCACGTAGATTTATTATGTTTGGGCATTTTTTTATTACAATTTGGTTGGTGTTTAGTAATGTTTCTCGAACTTTTACAATTGTGATAATTTTGTATTTTCCTTCTTTTATATTTCAGAGGAATGAATTATCTCAAGAACTTGCACATTTATTATGGAATTCTTTTGGCACTATTGCAGTACTTTTACAGGTATGATATATATGAATGAAATTATATATTGTTGGCTTATGAACCCCTCTCCCTCTCGC
>Ga0228711_1002275_pt1 | contig 29390 bp, 19 predicted proteins | sample MedpolnodulmetaG_2_FD_177996 | JGI IMG/M metagenome (GOLD analysis project Ga0228711, IMG submission 177996) | Root nodule microbial communities from Medicago polymorpha collected in Santa Monica, California, United States - brown nodules | ecosystem: Host-associated > Plants > Roots > Nodule... | reverse complement strand
GTGATGTCATGATCAATGGCAATAACCTTGAGACCAGCAGGGAATGATGGGTTGTCAATGAAAAGGGCCATTACGATTTATGCAAAGAAGACTGGAAACACAAACGAAAAACAGTTGTTGAGAGTGTGTTGTTGATCGAAGAGCAATTCTTCAACAAGAAAGTGAGAAACACATATATTTATAGTAAGTAGGGTTAGGGTTTTTAGGGTTTTGACTGCAATATTCGAGTGAATAGATATATTTATAGGGTTAGGGTTTTGTGATTCCAACGGTCATAAAAGAAACCGACCTTGTGGGAAGTATCCTAATACCTGCGAGACAGCGGGAGACATTAATTGTCTTATTGCTTCCTTAATTTCTACGGCTGTACTACTATGTCTAGAAATTCTTAACATTATTTATTGGGTGTCAAATTTTTTTTTACACTTCATTTTATTTTATTTTTTACACAAAAAATTTGATAATTTAATTCCATTATTAATTTTTGGAGTTATTAATAATTTTTTTTCCTCAATTTTTTTTCTTCTTTTTCTTGGTGGTGAGTTATTAATAATTTAATTAGATAGTTCAATCACTAATTTTATGTATAAATTTAATCCGCTTATTTATATGTTATCAGTTATCAACTAGTTTATCTATTGTCCATTATAACTTCATTCACCCAATGTTATTCACTACTTTTTTTTCTTCAAAGAAGTCTAAGTTGTTACTACATTCGTTTCTTTTTAATTGTTACAATTTGACATTTTACACAAACCAAAACAATCAATGTATGTCAAAAAATCAAGTAGAGGCAATGAGACCAACTTCTTTTTTCTTTTCCCTTTCTCTCTTGTGAGCCATCACCAAAATTCTAGTTTCTTCATTATCCACCAAAGAGGGGTTATTTAGGGTCAATTTTTGACCCAAAATCTCCTCTCTAACTTGTTTTTCTCTTTTTATTTTATTGAAATAAGTGATTTTCAGTTTTCACATCTAATTCATTTTTTATTCTGTGATATTGTCGTCTTAGTACGACGTCGATTTGTTCGTCGTCTTTGTGCGGAGTTGTTTGTCTTTTTTGTTTCGTTCAGGTATTTGTTCGATTCAGATTGTCAGACCAACTTCAATCTAGGGCAGATCCAATCAATGACTTTGGCGTCGTCCACGTTGCGGATCCGGAAACATGGGTATTCTAGAGACTTGAATATAGTCAGATTGTAGGCTTTTGTATTTTGCCGTTTTATGCTATTAACATGGATGTTGTGAGTTTGTTCGCAGATTCATCCTTTTTGTTATTAGCGAATTTGCATTGTATCGATGTACTCTATCAATTTAAATGAATGAATATCATTTATATTTGTCAAAAAAGACAATCAATATATGTTGTTACTTTTGATATAACAATTTATACTTTTATTATGATAGCCTTATTCATTTAATATCTCATTTCACATATTTTTCTCTCATTAATAAATAACTAAGGATACTCAGGCCCGACCGTGCAAACAGCTCAATGGAGCTGGGCCTCCCCAAGGTACGGGCCTCTAGAAAAATATTGGCCAGTAAACAAGTAATAAATATATGGCGTGATTTATATTTTAGTACTATTGCAGTGGCTTAGTGGTACAAATGCTAGCTTGTATTGTTTGGGTCTTGGGTTCAACACTCATCACCCATAATTTATGTTTATTTTTTTTCTTTTTGCTTCTTTAATTAATATTTTTAGTATGAGAGGACTTTGATATATTAAGGGCCTATTTTTACATGAGAACCGAGCCTCCGATTACACAGGAACGACCCTGAGGATAATATTGGTAAAACAATATTTAATGTTGCGTTGAACTTTGAAAGCGACAATTACATAGGAACGAAACATTTCTCCAAAAAAGACACTTAAACAATTCGTAACTCATTGGAAGATCCATATCAACTATGTTCTGATACATAATGGCATAATGTAATATCTCAATTTTTAACATTGTATGTGTATTTTAAAAGTTAAATACTTTTCATAAATAAGTGAAACAAATATTTTGTTTTGCGGAAAAGACCATCTAATTTTTTTTTGTATAAGAGATTTTCCAAATTAAATTAGAGTTAAGTGTGCAACTTTTCTCTCTCTTTTTTGGTGGGGGTTGGGGTTTGAACCTCATATCTTGCATATATTATGTATTATTCCTAACAACAGAGTTAAACGCACAAAGACTTGTTATTGTGTTCCAAGACATAATGTACGGTTAATAATATAACTTTTAAGTGTTAATAAGTAAAAAGAACTGATATTTCAAGTGGAAATAAATTTGATTTCTTCGTCTGAATTCCGAATCCTTGTGAATTGATTATGGTGAGTCTCTAGCACTCACTCAAATTTGAAATCAATGTTGATCAATTTTTTTTTGTCTATAGATAAAGTGACAAACATCAACTAAAACTCACACATAAAATAGCAAGATTACAAGTTCAAACCAATTTAATCTACATGAGTTTTGCGAGATAGGGAAACGTGCTTTGCTGGAGATATCTACATGTACAATTCATACTAGGAGGGTCCAATGTTCTCCATTTCAAATTGAATATAAGAAAATTTTAATTTATATACTATGATCTAAATTATAATCAAATTTGAACTAATTTCAATTTTAACTAATTTTAATATCATTCTCAAAATATAATCTCTTGTGATATTATCCACATGCAGTGTGTAAAGTGTGCTTAGTTTAGAGGGAAAACAATTTTGGTGCCTTCATAATTTGTTGACGATTATGGATACTAATTAAAAAAGGTAGAAAGTATCATGAATTATATAGATCATAAATTATGATCTATAACAAGTTTCATAAAAATTCATAAAATTGAAGTTTTTCATCAAGAATTTAATAAGTTTCTTGAAGAGAAGTTTTGAGAACAATATTCATTTTTACATGAGATTAAGAAAATAACGAGTTTGGCCAACACTTTTAATCAGAGAATATTTTATTTTTCGTTTTGACAATATAAATTATGAATTAGGTTGCACTTTTTAAATCATAAAGTATTTTCTTATCCCTCTCTTGTACCAAAAGAAAAAAAAATTTTACTTATAAAAAGATGTCATAAAACAATTATTACAAGTGTTGGACAGATAGATAACAATGTCTTTGTAGAAAAATGTTTTTGTGTTTCCATAAGCTTATCTTATTTGATAGGAACATTGCATAATATATGTAGGTGTGACCTTCTCAAAATAATCACCGGTATGCAACATTCTAAACAAAAAAAAAGATATTCACGAATTAATGTAGACGAGACCAAACAACATCGACCACCAACACGCCTTCGGCCACCTCTACACAGATGCAATGAAATCCATCTCCAATTTGATCACAAGGCTGAAACGCACCAGCAGCCACCTAAATATGATATGCATACTTATTGTGTTTTGGATAAATGCCAATGCATTAGACAGCTTAGGGAAAAATTTAGTAAGCACTTTCACCTTCAACCTACAATAGTTTTGATTGAGAAATAAGAAACATTCTACTTCATATCATTAAGATAACACTGATCGATTTGATTCAGGCAAAAAAGGAAAGAAAAGTCCAATACTTTTAAGAATGCTAACCACATTAGAGGATCTATATTAGCAGTAGGCACAACTCTAGTGCTCCGCATTAGCACAACCTGATTTTCCAATATGGAAGAAGTAACTGAGCTTTCAAATGGATTCTTGCAACACAAGGAATGATACAGAGAAGTAAAGAAAAAGCAAGAGAGAGAACAAATTTGCATTAAGGTGAGCAACATGATTGATATGTATTTACCTCAGCCATTGACGAACCATTTCGCTCTATCGTCTTCAAATCTCTATTTACAACAAGATTCCAATCAACTTTACTAGGAATGCTATGGCTGCTTAATAATCAAAGTTGGAGGAGCTTGCTTTGGAAACTTGACAGTGGAAGAAGAAACCTGCAGCTCAAAGATGAATGGTTAATCCCTCAACTAAATCCATTAATAATGTTTGATCATCCATTTAAAATACTCTTTTTCATAATTAATTCCTCAATTGACCATTCAATGAATATTAAGTAAAGAAGATATTAGGTCATGCATGACTTTTAATCCTAATTATCATATATCTCTACCTAATTTTTTAGACCAACAACTGTGGTTCAAAAGTAAACAAATATGATTAACACAAACAGAGAACATACCATATTAGATCACGGGGTTCACTCAATCCTGTCTCTGTCTTCAACTACAAAGCAGCCGCGGTACCATTTTAATAATCAAGCTTATGCAAAGCGATCTGCGCACTTATTAGTAAACTATTAGTGTCGTTTGTCGCTTATTAATTGAATAAAGAAATGTTATAATTTATAAAACTTGAATAGAGACATAGTGAAGAGCCTCTCATTATTTCAATAAATCTTCCACCTAATAACCTTAAAAGAAAAAATCTATTCGTGCACATATAAGTGTTTCTTGAAGTGCCATGATGACCTTTTACCACGACGAAGAAAAATTATGCCATACAATAGTAGGGATAAGCACTGATTCTCCTTCTTGCCAGTGGTATAAATACTAACACAGTAACACACATGAATATAGAAAATTACCTTTCTGGAAAGAACACAATGTGATCACTTGAGGAATTATGAAGTAGAAACAAACAAAAGCCAACAATTTTGATTACACATTTGCTTTTGCATAAGAATAGATAGCTCCATATGCACAAATCAAAGGGCATCTCTCAGAAAGAAACATTCAAAGTAAAAAATTTAAACAAAAGATTTCAAATAATAGTTGTGGCATATAAGACAGGATACATAACCTTTTCTGGTGTTGCGTTTCTATGGCTCAACTGGTTCTCTTGTTCTTATGTTTTTTCCTCATTCCCAACAATCATTCATTGAAAGATAGCATCCCTAACATATTGGTATTAATTCTGAGCAAATCAAAACATACCAAAATTGAATAGAGTAATAGACTTTAAGACACAAAACAAAATATAGAATCAAGATTTGGCTCTCATAGAGTAAGCAATTCACTTTCAAATTTGGTGAAATAAATCAATGGTTCATGTTAAATGTTATATGCAATACATAGAATAACTTATAGATATGTTGAATTACTTTCAAATGATATTTTCGATATCTCTTTTTTCAAACGGTAAAAAAGTTGATAATCTAAGATTTTGTGGGTTTTAATGGGGAATTAGTCACCAATCATTAATAACCTCTTTTAGAATTCTAACCTTTTAGTAGAAACAAGGGGGATGATTGAACTGGAAAAATGCAAGTAGAACATGCTTAGATGTTGTTATAAAATCAAAGGGATTCAATTAAAGTTATTACAATAAGCAAGCTCGAAATTCGCATGTTATATAGAAGTAATTGAAAAGATTACATTATGGTTGATGTGGAAAATAAAATACTAACAACGAGTACTTATCACCTTGAACTTCCACACCGACCAAATAGGGTTGATGTGGTCCCTGTTCAACAATAGGAAGAACACGAGCAATTGACAGTATAATGCTTAATTGAGGATTATATATGATGATTATGTTGATTGGTGTAAGTGAAATATTCAATGGTCCAATCCTCTGACCAATGAAATTTCTTTTTTGCTTGACAATTTGAATGTGTACATTCGTAATAGCCCCTTTTATGTTTACTCTTCTTAATTTTTTTCTCACCATATTTTTTCCACTTATAGCCATCTTTTCTAACCTTTTCATGTATGAAAGAGTGAGTGTACTCACTAGAATGCATCCGAGATAATTCATGTGAAAGAGTATTAGGGCCTTGCAAGTGTTTCCTGAGTGATGAAGAGTGTGACGATACATCGTCGGTCTCTCGTGAAAATGTGATCTTCCTACGAGGACTCACTTGATGTTGTACTTTAGAAGGAGAATCATTGTGATCAACATTTTCTTGTGACGAAACCATGTTAACTACTATGTTATCTTATATTTAAAAAGGAAACACGTCTATTTTATTGATGACTTTTGAAATGTAAGATATAAGTTAACATGGTTTCGTCACAAGAAAATGTTAATCACAATGATTCTTTTCCCGAACTACAAAATCGAGTGAGTCCTCAAAGGAAGATCACATTGTCACAAGAGACTGACGATGTATCGTCACACTCCTCACCACTCAGGCAAGTCTTTTAGAGCCCTAATACTCCTTCACATGAATAATCTCTGATGCAATCTAGTAAGTACAATCGCTCTATCATACGTGAAAAGGTAAGAAAAGACTACTATATGTGGAAAAAATATGGCGAGAAATTTTTTAATAAGAATGAACATAAAAGGGGCTATTACAAATGTACACATTCAGATTGTCAAGCAAAAAAGAAATTTCATTGGTCAGATGATGGGACCATCGAATATTTCACTTACACCAATCCACATAATGATCCTAATCCTCAATTAAGAATTGTACCGCTAGTTGCTTATGTTTTTCCCATTGTTGAAGAAGGACCACATCAACCCTATTTGGCCGGTGTCGAAGTTCAAGGAGAAAAGTACTTTTTGTTAGCATTTTAGCTTCCATATTAGAAATTTCTCTTAACCAAAGTTCAAGTTTTTCATGTGTTATAACTTCTAGTTAACTTCTTGCCTAAACTTATTCAATTTGATTATCTCAACAATATTCAACCTATTATGTGTAATTGAAAAGACTACAAGTTGTTGAACAATATATGTACTTACTAAGATAGAAAGGTTAATGTATATGCAAATATCACAAACGACAGTTGGTATCTGATATAAACATAATAGACTCATGTAATTAGATTTGCTTTTGAAATTTTGATTCCCAAAATGAACTATTGGTACTTCATTGATTCAATTTTAAGATTTATAATTCACGAACAATAATTTCATCATCGTCGTCATCATTATCTTTTTTTTTTGTCAAATTTTAAAAAAATAATAAAAAAAAAGTATGGGATTGGTCTGTCAGATTCGTTAGGCCAACAATTAAACATATAGTTGATCTGATCAACTTACTAAATATTAGATTGTTTAAAATAAAGTTTTTATACTGTAAATTGACTTTTAATTAATGGGATCTAACTAGTACCGTTTACTAAGATCTAGTAACTTGATCAGATTTATTATGTGTTTGATTTTCATCTAACTAATATGGCATGCCAATTTCGTACAATTTTTATAAATCTTGAAGGAAAAAAAGATGATGATGATTAAGATTATACCTCTCATACTAGAAATGTGTTCCCTTTGTTGATCGTTGAGTATGACGGCCAAACCAAAGAAACTCCTCTTGTAACTTTAAACTAAGCAATTTATATGTCGCTACAATCAATAACTTGTTGCAACAAGTTGAGGTGGTGAGAGGTTGAAAATTATGGCACTCCCTTAGAAAGTGAGCCTTAGTAGACAATGTGAAGTTTATCTCTTCCATGATCACTATTAGAGGCGTCACACAACAAAAAAATTATTGATGCTAATTCTAAAGGCACATAATAATAAACAACATTAAACATGACTATTATTCATATTTTTAAAATGGAAGATACATAGCTCAAACCCAACCATTGTATTTATAGATAGAAGAAATATAATTTAATGGAAATCGTTTCCATAGATTATAAAATGGTTTGATTTCTAATTTACAATTAAATTGAATAAAAATAATATTTTTAATATTAATGTTATCATACAGTGGTCAAAGATGATTTAATGTATTCATACAGTGGTCAAAGATGATTTAATATATACTATGATAAAAAAAAATCTAATTTTAATACATTCCTCTAAATAGTTTTTTTCTAAACTCTTATATATTAAAAAAATAATATATTACAATTGCTAAAAAGCTATATAACATTTGCTTGAAATATATTTGTTTGAATAACTATTAATACAGTCATACTATAAAAAAAAACATTAATGTTATTTTTGACCATGGTATGAATACATTAAATCATCTTTGACCACCGTATGATCAAATATAATTAATATATATATAAATATATGTGTGTGTACACTAAAAGTATACATGGTTTATGGTTCACTTTTCACTTTCAACTATATTCTTAAATAAATTTGTCTACAAGAATGTTATATCGTTGATGTCAACTCAAAAAGATAATAATTTATCTTATCCTTTCGGAAAAAAATTATATTAAATTTTCTATATTGTTTGTGTCATTGAAAAGAAAAGTATATTTTGTTACAATATGAAAGTGCAAAATATGTATACCTATATTTTATTTAAAATCAAAATAATTTTAATCTTAAATCTAAATTTCACAAAAATTACTGTTCATAATTTATACGCATTACCGCAATAAAAAAGCAGACAAACGAACACACATATTTATATATATAAAGAAAACGAGCACTCATCTATACTTTTTTGTTTATTTATAAATTGATGTGCCTACAAGGATCACATCATAATCATAATATCATTAAAAGAAAAGTGGAGTAAAAAAAGAGGGGGGACGGGGACGAAACCAACCCCTCAATATGTCAGGAAAATCTATAATATGGAAGACCTAGCCTATTCTTAACTAAATCATCTCTAATCGCATAGGTGTAGAGGGTCATCATTGAAAGTCATTTTAAGTAAGACCTAATGCAGCTAACATATATGTACAGTGATTGCTCTCTCTGAAGATGTGAGATAACAAAAAGTTCATAGGTTTCACTAAAGTAAGACAATTAAGCCATCTGTTTTTGATATGCCAATGAACAATTTGTGGAGACTTGACTGCCAAGGTAACTAGTTTAGAGTCACTTTTTATCCATAAGTTCAACCAATTTGTTTGATATGCACATTCCACTGCTAGAATTACTGCCATAAACTCAGCAAACAAGGCATTACAAACACCAAGGTTATTAGCAAAACATCCCATATTCTCTCCATGGTTGTTTCTGAAAATTCCTGCACAAGCTTCTAAACCTGGAGTTTCCAAAGTTGTGCCGTCAGTATTACATTTCACCCAGTTATGGATTGGAGGCTGCCAAAATACTTCAACAATTATAGGTGCTCTTGATGATGAGTTTCCATTTTGAAAGGATTCAAAACAAGAAAGTCAGAAATAGCAGGTTCAGTAGCAAGTTTGGTTTTGTTACCTGATAAAGAAACTTGACCTGTTTTCATAGCTATGACTGCATTTCTGGTGATTCTTAAGTTCTTAAACCTATAAGCATCTACTGTTTTCATAGCTAGGATTGATAATAACATTAAAAGCCTTCAGAAGCAAAAAATCAGAAATAGAGGGAGATGAAACTCTACTATAGTGTAATTGGCAGAAAGATTAACATAAGCAATAATTCTAGCAATTGAAGACCTCCAATGGATCTTAGTGTTGTTGAATCTGATTTGGTTTCTTGCAAACCAAATAGCACTCACTGAGTGTTGTTCAACAAGGTAATCAAGTCCTCAATTGTTTCAATGATTGAAACCAAGATAAGTAACAAAGAAATTATTGATCCAAGCTTAAGAAAGTGAATTCTTATGAGCAACGTTGATAAAATTATTGATTCAAACAACACTATATATGACCATTTAAAATTTACTGTTATACCTCGACATAAACTAAACAAATTCTAGGCAGTAACCTGTAAAACACTTTCCTCCCTAGATTCTACCAAGTTTTCTTAATGAACTATTGGAGATTGATATTTTTCTGTCAAAATAATTACTATCATAATTAGATTGTCATAATTAGATTGTTGTTCTGTCATAATTAGATTGTTGCTTGTTTAAGTTAGTGTCATAATTATATTGTTGCTTATTTAGTAAGTAAAGCAGTCCCTAAGTAATGATGTCCATGGTTCTAAGGTAATGATGACTAGTGTTTAGAGCAGATTTAGTGCAGATTTTATGTTCAATCTTACAAGCAAGTTTATGGCTTGGCTCTATATATTTGTTATGTATGCCTCAACTAAATGTGTCAAAGTATCTTAGCTTTTTTACTTTGTTCTCAAAACTTTATTGTCTTCTAGTTTTCTGGATTTTCTTATTTCTTCTCCACCATTTCCACCTTTAGGTCATTTTTTCTACAAGAACATCTTTAATTGTTACATTGGATGAGGTCTACAAGAAATGTATTTCTTGTATGAAATTTAAGAATACCCATAACCAAAAAATTCCTAGCTGATACCTCTAATCAGAAAGTAGTTTCAAATCTCACACACTCTTCAACACAAAATGCTATCACCGACAAAGACTAGATTGCATGAATAAGATGACACCAATAAAAGAGTGGCATAGTTATCTATGAACATTTTATCAGTCAATACTAGGGCAATGCTATACATTGCAAATTGTTAGCTCATGAATTTTCACGAAGGATGTTATTATGAGTTGACTGTGCATTATGTTCCGAAAATAGTGGAAAACATGCTCGGTAGTGGTATCAAACAACCAATCACTTTATGTCGCAATGCATTCATGAGTAATTCTATCGTTATGTTTAGCATTTCTCTTATCATTATATACACTATAAAGGTAATAAATAAATAATCAGTGAGAAATAAGTTATCCCCCACTAGAAAAATCATATTGTACTGCTCCTCACTTGAAACCTTCACCTATCACTATGTCAGATGTTTAGAAAATGGAGTCTTCTTTTAGCTCTAATATGGCCATTTTGAGACTATACATTGCCATTGCAGTTGATGCTACTGGTGACAAATATTCTTTCGTTATTTCCTCCTTCTCTGCAACTATCACTAGTAGAAACTCTCAATTTTCCTGCGGAATTACCTACGTTTTTGGTGAAACTTGTGTAGGTAAGAAATGTCATATGAGAAACGAAAAGTGCAGCAAAATGAGGTAATGCATCATATTATTGTAAGTCATCCATTGTAACAGAAATATTGGAACTTAGAACACAGCTGCTAAATCCTGCTGAAAGCTGGACAAAAAGCTTTGAAGACTACACTGTTTAGTTTATATGTTTTTGATGATGATCCTTAGCTTAATTTAGCTTAGTTTATCGTTTTGATGATTGCAGCATGTTAAAGCACCCTGGAGTCTATGTGGTTTGGTCTTGTTGTTTAGTGTCGTTTGAATAAATGTCAAAAATCATTTTGGATCAGTTTGAATCGATTCATTACAGTCTAAATCGATTCAATAAAGTCTCCGACTTCATGAGAATCGATTCTCATTTATTTGAATCGATTCATGTATGCATCGTCTCTTTTCTGTTTGAATCGTCTCACAAAACTCTCTGATTTGCCTTGAATCGATTCATAAGAAATTTGAATCGTATCAATCTTCATCATGGGTTCACTTGAATCGACTCAATTATGTTTTGAATCGTATCATCCTTCATACTTCTCTGGTCTGTTTTTTTTGTTGTCTGAATCGATTCAAGCATTTAATGAATCGATTCAATCTGTTAAATTTGTGCGAAAATTGAGTCTTTTCACCCTTTACTACATATACACTTCTCTCCACATCTCCAAAAGTATTGAATCATTTGCATCTATTCTCTCTAGGTCTCAAAAACTCATTGTTCATATATTCTTCAAGATTAAACACTTTTTCTTAGAATCACTTTGTTCTTTGAGTGTATGGATTCTCTAGGGTTCTAGTAGGGATTGTAAGTTGGTTCTCTCAAGAAGATTGATTGGGCTTAATCAAGGCTTCAAAGGAAGTGAATAATCTCATTCCACCTTCAAAGGAAGTGAATAATCTCATTCCACCTCCAAAGGACTTGGGGGTCTTTCTAACCGTTCTTGAAGTTGAAGGGGGTTCGTTTGCCGGACGTAACATTGAACACTCGAGTGAAGATTTCGAAGGAGCGCACGGGTAATTCAAGGATCCGAAGATTCAAGAAGCACCAAATTCAAGGGGTACTTGAAGTTTGGGGGAGTGTTTTACATAGGAGTTGAAGAATTAGGGCTTTAATTTGAAGGAACTCTTGTAAACATTGTTATCAACTTTTGTTACATAGTGGATGACATTGGTGAAGATGTACTTCATCAAGTAGAGTAGACGTAGCCCTATGTGAGGACGAAATATGGTGAACTACTATAAACACCGGTGTTCTCTCTCTCTTTCCCTATCCTTTTACTTTTTGATATTGCTTGTGATTAATTAAATAATTGATAGGTTAATTGCTAGTATTGATCTAAGTTTTTTTCATTGAAAATTAACCTAATTCATTGAGTTAGGTTTCACATAATTTGCTTAGATCAATTGATTGCAAAGTCCATTCAATTCTTCAATTACACTTGCATTGTGTTTTGATTTGATAGCATAGTATTTTTGTTCACATAGGTTTGGTTTGAAATTGTGTATTGTTTTGTACCTTATTCAAGGATTATTAATAATTGATTGTATATCGTAAATCTCTCAGTTCTAAGATAAAATCTTATTCCACATATATTTGTTTCTTGTTGATTCATTGATTGTGATTGTTCAAGCAAAATTCCAATAGTCAATTTCATTAAAATCCGTTTTTATCAAATCTCTGGAAAAACTTTTAAAAAGCTATTCACCCCCCTCTACCTTTATAACTATCTAGCCATATAGACCAACAAGCGTCAGGACTCCAAGCACAAAGTTAAATGTTTTTAAAACTGAAATATTAAATGCCAGAAAAAACCAGCACAGACCGTTTAGTTGTTAATAATATAGCAACACCACGTGTTTTTGCCAGAAAACCAAAACCATGAATTGAGCTTGATTAGACCCAAAATGGCTAAAAAAAAAGGCTTTATTAGCAGTAAAATTATTACCATATGTTACGACATTCCCATATAGACAAAAGATATTCATTTGAATGTCCCCAACTCACGAGTTGTTACAATGATTTTGCTACCATAACCAAACCAACAATGTCCTCCAGCAAGTGATTCCAAGTGTATCAGAAGAACTCTTTTGTGGGCAAGCCTGTGTTTTATTTCAGAGCTTCCGCTAAATGTGCTTCCCAACATGGTTTGCGTTTCCTCACCCATCTCACACAGAAGTGTTCTTTGGAGATCTTCTAGGCCACAAGTGCTTTCATTTGTTTTTTCTCTAACATTAGCAAGAAAACTTGAAGCTTCAATCGATGTGTGATCTTGTTATATATGTCCAAGGCAAATGTTGTTTTGCCGATTCCAGCAGCTCCATAAATCCCCAACATGCATACATCATCATTAGATTTGACATCAAAATGAGGTTTCACCTGTTCGAAACGTGAATCGAGTCCGACTAGGTGTTTAGTTTGTAAAGGCATGGGAGGCAGTTTAGCTGAGATTCTTAGATAATCTTCTCAATAAACTCAGATTCATAGCTATAGAAACACAATAAGAATGATAAATTAAAAGAAAGTGGGTATAAAATGATTATGTGCAATGGATTGCTCAACTAAGAAAAAATAGTCTTAGAGAGATGATAACTTAAAAGTAATTGATCCTACACAGTAACTTTCGTGTTTACGAGGATTAGTTTTGCCATCCGACATAGCTTGTTGTCCGCGTACCTTCTATTCATGTGTAATTAATCCTTGATTAATAATGAAAAGCATCCTAGCATTATTACAATAAGTTTTTTTTTATTTTTTATTAATGATATCATTAAATAGAGTATAATTTAGTAAAATGTACAACAATCATATTGAAAAAGATCATAATTTAGAAGTATTGATCCTATATATGTGTACAACGTTTGTTTTATTGTTGTAGACTTTAGTGTCCTAAAACATGGAACACATGGAAGGATCTTCCATAGTCTTTTCTGCCACTGAAGTAAAATCACCTCTGAAGTAAAATCTGCCACTCAACACCATAAGCTCAAATACTTTTACCCTATGAAGCATAGACACCTCTAGGATTAGGTGTATTGCAGTGTCCGACACTTCTATGACACGTGTCAGACAAATGTCTTAAATATGTTGTTTTCATCTTTACTTCGATACTCCTTAGACTTGTGTCTAACACCTATACAACACTTATATGAGGCGTGTTGGACAACTCAGTCAAATGCCTGAATTTGTTTCTCTGCTTCCACACACAGTAGATTTAGAAGTTAAAGATGTGTGAGAAATGTTGATCAAGAGTGGATTATAGACATTAAATTTGATTACAACGTTTTTAAATTTTAGATAGTAGATGAATAAGTTAAGGTCAAATGTTATTTGATGACACTAGGTCCTACATCATTTTATTAGTAGTTTTTGTCCATTTTTAGTTGAGTTCAGATCATTCTGCATGAGTTTGAAGCTACTAAGAGCAGTTTTTATGTTTTCAAGTGAAGAAGAAATCGTGCCACGATGGTGTCTCATCGGCGACAATTTGAAGGCGTGTCTGACCAAAATTTGACTTGAATGAGCAAATCGTGCCACGATATTAAGTCATCGGAGCACAATTTTAGCGTGGCCATAATTTTTTCTATAAAAGCCAAGGTGTTTTATGAAAAGGGTTGGAAATTTGAGAGAAGAAAACTGATATTTGGAGCTGGAGATCTGGAGACAATGTGGGAGACTATCAAAACTCACACTCAGTTATCAAATACATGTAATAGTCTTACTTCTGTAATAGTTATTTGTGCTTTAGGCATGAGTAGCTAAGTTCTTTGAGATTAGGTCATTAGATGGTTCTGTTCTAGGTCATGACACTGTAATCTGTAACTCTGAATTTTTGTGAATGTCATTCTAGTTTATTCAGTATAAATTGTTTGGAATGCTTTTATGATTCTGACCCAATATAATTGATTTTAGAGATTATATGACCCATTTATGTTGTTTAGCTTAACAGACAATATAAGGATGGAAAGTTGTTAGGTTGTGACTTTAAGATTAACGTGTTAAAAAACTTTGATGATTATAGGTTCCCCTAAAGAATTATAATTGGAAAAGAGGGCTATGAGTCAAGGGATTGACCTGAGCTATTTTGTTAATTGTCTTAAACTAAATATCATTTGTAAGATTTAGAACCAGGTTATTAATGAGTGATGAACAGATAATTCGAAAGACATAATCCCTTATCTCATCATATTTTAAAACAGATTTTACTTTCAATTACTTATAATTGCAATCAAAACTAATTTGCCTAAGGCAACCCCCCATTTACATATATCCTAAATGTCAATGAAATTGCTAAGTAGAGATTACAACAATCCATGTGGATACACATTAAATTATTAATTTGATATAAGTTAGTTCACTTGCTAATTTTGTATCACTATTGTATCTTATTATAAAACTTTTTTTAATGAAATAAATTTCTCAAGTTAGATGCATATGTATGTATTTTGATTCTCAATTTAGATATTATATAAATAAATTAATATATAGGTAGCAGTCTCAGTGTCCTATGGTTTTTGCATTAACGGTGTCGATATGTTGTGTCAATGTTGTGTCAGGTTCGTGTCGGAGTCTATGCTTCATTGTTTTTACCACACCACTGTTGGTGCACTATCCTACTTTAGAAAAATAATTAATTAAAGGTTTGAGAACTTACATATTATCCTTGCAATGTAGTCCACTGAGAGCACAAACTCTATTCAAAGCAAACCACCATTGCAATTTCCCTCATACCTAACATCACTAGGTTCCAACTTATAAAATATAACCACCACAGTTTTCCCTTTCATTTCGTAATAACAGTCAACGATCTTAACTAGTTCGTCAAGGCACCAAGTGGAAGAAGCGTAATCACGACAAAACACAACGATGGAGATTCTGGAAGCTTCGATTTCTCGTAGAAGTGAAGGTCTGATTTCGTCACCGATGTTGAGGTTTTGGTCGTGTTTGAAGACGTTGATTCCATGACGGAGAAGAGAATGGTAAAGATGATCGGTGAAGGAGTATCAAGTTCCGCCTCTGAAACTCAGAAATACGTCATGTGTAAAATCATATTCATGATTCACCATTGGTGAATATAATGGTAATGTTTGAAGTTTGTGTGAATGTAATTAGTTAAAAGCGTTAATATTTTTTAATGAAAGGAAGCTTTGAGCTTGAAAAGTCAAAAAAATGCGGGAATTAAAAAAAAAACCGTCTCTAGATGCTAACGTTATGATTTTTGTCTTCTGCACCCCTAAACAATTTCTTAAATAATGTAATCATTATTTTTTTACATGATAAATAAAATACTAAGTTTGACTTGACCACTAGACAGAAGCAGTTTTTGGATGTTTGCAAGTTGCATGCTCAAGATTTTCTTCTAGCTATCCCAATTGATGGGTTAGGTCAGCATATGTCACCAGTGGAGTACCGTGCTATCCTTTGATATCGTCTTATGATTCCACTATTTCCTATTGATGAGGTGTGCCCTATTTGTCAGAAGGCGTGTCTAGATACTTTTGGGGAGCATGCCGTTCATTGTAAGGAGCTTTCAGGCTTTAAGTACAGACATGACTTTGTTAGGGATGTACTTTTTGATATATTCAGGCGGGCGGGAGTATTAGTGAAGAAGGAGGCGCCTGTGAACTTTCTATCTGACCCACTAGATAGAAAATCAACACATAGGCCTGCAAATGTTATGGTGTACGGATGGGTTGGAGGAAAACATGCATGTGTGAATTTGACTGGGGTTTTGCCACTTCTGGGTTTAGGGGTAGGGGCTTTTACGGTAGGACAGGCAGCCCTAAAAGCTGCGTCAAGCAAAGTGGCCAAACATGAGAAAACGTGTGCTGACAACCAACATGCTTTTATACCATTTGCTTTTGACACTTTCGGCTTCCTAGCATCAGAGGTTGTTGACCTTCTACATAGAGTCCAAAGAGTTATGTACAACAACGTTATGTCTCCTAGGTCCATGAATGTTGTGTTTACGAGGATTGGTTTTGCCATCCAAAAAGGTCTAGCGGTGTAGCTTGTTGCCAGCTTGCCTCCTATTCATGTGTAAGTAATATTGATAGTATATATAAATAATTTGCATTTTAATTTTTGGGTCCGAAAATGTAAAGTTGCTCCCCTAAATTTTGTAAGGTCGTTAAAATACTATCTCCATAGTACATGTCGGTCTATTTGATAGAAACATTGCAATGTGCATTGGTTGAAGTTCAAATCTTATATTCTATTCATCTTAAGAGATGAAATTGTCTATTAAGCTATTAGACAAAAAAAAAAAAAACTCTCCATCTCGTAGCTCCGTTATGTATCGACATGTCATGTTAAGTTGCACCATGTTGTCGAAGTTTCATACCGGTTAGAAACTTTTTTTTAATAAATTTATTAAGTTTAAATGATTAACGAGCTTTACTAATGGGCAAAATGTTTAGAAGAACCCGATTTCAATTTTTAGGTAAAACAATTTTTAGTCAGAATTTACTTACCTCACAACCGAACTTTAAATTATTAGTGTTCTTTTTCTGAGTACCGAAAGATTAACAAAAAATACTAATTTTTTTTTTATAAATTAGCATGGGATTTGATTTGTTAGAGTATGTAGGTAAAATGAGTAAGGAAATGAACACAAATGACACAAGTTTATGAACTGGAGTCATTTCTACATTTTTAGGTGCTTGTGAGCAATTAAAGGTGTTTAAATAGCGATTTTCTAAATGATTTGTAAACCCTTTGTAATGATAAGAGCCGAAGCCCACCACTCTCTATCATTTGCGTCTAGATATTTTCTTTACCATCACGTGTCTTTCATTTTGTCTTCTTCACTGTTTGTAAAATTAGGGTTTGCTCAAAGCAGAGTGAAGAATAACGTTGTAGAGCATGGATCTACCTCAGGAACTGATCATTCAAATTCTGTTGAGGTTACCAGTGAAGTATCTCATACATTTCAAATGTGTTTGTAAGTTATGGTTTTCTGTTATCTCTGATCCTCGCTTTGCAAATTCACATTTCCAACTTAACCTTGCAAAACACACTCGTAGATTTTTATGCATTTCAGCTTTATCTCCTGAAATTCGATCTATCGATTTCGATGCATTTCTTAACGATGCTCCTGTTTCACCAAACTTTAATTGTTTGCTTCCTGGGTCTTATTTTCCCTTTGAAATTAAAGGGTCATGCAGAGGGTTTATATTCTTGTACCATCATCCAAACATCTACATTTGGAATCCATCCACCCGATCAAAGAGACCAATACCAATGTCTTCTTTTAATTCCGAAGCGTATATTAATCTATATGGTTTTGGTTATGATCAGTCTAGAGATGATTATATCGTGGTTTTATTGTCCAATGAATGTAATCAGTTCTTAGTTGGTGTTCCTCAATCACATTTGGAGTTTTTCTCGTTTAGAGACAATACGTGGAAAGAAATCGAGGGTAGTGACTTACCTTATATCGATAATAACGGAGAAGGAGAAGGGGTGTTTTTAAACGGGGCTATTCATTGGTTGGCTTCACGTCATGATTTGGCATTGGATGTCATTGTTGGCTTTGCTTTAACGGAAAGGAAATTGTTAGAGATGCCTCTTCCCAATGATGTTGATCACGGAGCATTAGTACATTCTGGTCTGTGGGTATTCGGAGAATTTCTTAGTATATGGGCTAAGGATAATGCTAATGATACAATTGAAATATGGGTGATGAAAGAATACAAAGTTCATTCGTCTTGGACTAAGACTCTTGTTCTTCCTCAGCATGCCATTCCTGATCATTCCATAAATGCGAACTACTTTCACCCTATATATTTTACAGAAAATGGTGATATTATCGGAAAATATGGTGGTACTAGATTGGTGAAGTATAATGACAAAGGACAGCTTTTAGGGCTTCACACCTTCTGTAACAGTCCATCCGAAGTTGTTGTGTATACAGAGTCTCTACTTTCACTCTCTGGTGACAATGTGCATGTTTAGGAAGACGACAGAAACAAGAACAATGAGGTTGTGGAATACTCTCCTTCACCATTTTCTTGTATTTATAATTATATTGTATTATGAAGTTGTAGGTGGCTGCATTTGTAACATGAGCTGAACTGCTATGTCATGAAATGTTTATTGGTTTACTGTTTGTCATATGCTTATCGGAAATATTGACAACTTTGATTGTGTGTTTCAATGTTATTTATGCATTTGTAATTGGATTGCATTCTAAATGTATGTTGTTGTCACTACTTGAAATTGTTTCATATGGTAAATTACTCTTATGAGTTTATGTATGTTGAAGGAAAAACAAGGTATTGCTCTTTAATTTCATTTTAGTTCTTGCCATTTCTCTATTCAATTAAGAAAACTAATTTCTAATTAATGAACTACACATGAGTTCATTAGACTTCAATGAATGAATATAGCAAATATCCACTCTGGAGTTGTTTTTATACATCTGCAATGCATGTTTAAATTTAACCTAACTTGAAGTCTTGACACTTCATTCAATGCATAAAGCTAACAAAACAGTAGTTTGATGAGAGATTGCTTGAAGAAACATAGTATAAAGGGGGTTCATTCTCTCACTGTGCACCTTATGTGGAAAAGACATATTCAAGCAGTCATCTTAAAGTATTTCTTTTCTTGATTAAATGAGAAATTCAATAAGGCAGAGAAAATTTGAGAAAGTTGGTTATGAATTGGTTGGAGTCCTGATTTCATTTCTTCTTGTCATAATATATTCTGGATGATAAATTATTCATTTATTGTTTGTAAATGGTTTATAAATTATAGACAGACATTATTAGATAACTTCCAATTTTAGTTTTTTGTGGTTATTGAATTGAAAGAATTATTTTTTCATTCTTCTTATTTATTTATTTATGATCATTATGTTTTAGTTGATGGGAATGCATTTCATATGAGCTTCGTTGAATGGCAGCATGCCTTGCTCGGAACCAAGTATATGCACACATACAACCTTAACATCTGATTCCAAAGAGGGGGATGATCTAATTTGATAAGTTTGTATAGTTGAAACATATTTCCTGGATGTATATATTTTGTAATGGGATTGTGATTGATCATCCCCTAGTTTAAGAAGATGAAGAATATCATAATTCTAATTGTTAGGAATGCAACATTTTCAACAGTCCTTTTTGATTCTGAGAAAATTGTTGACTTCAAGTTATCTCATAGTCCCCTTGTATTGGGATAATTAAATACCAAAAATTATACTTTCAATTTGCGTGGATATGTCAATCCCACCACGGATAACTTTTAGACACCACGGATAATGGCTGCGATGCATGTAACACGTAACTTTGAGACACCACGGAAAATGGCTGCGATGCATGTCAATCCCACCACAAAAGCTTCCATACAAACACCACAACTTAATTTATTTTACCATTCATTCACTCACTGACATTATTATACTAATTTTGTGATGAATGAATATTAAATAAGTAGGGCATCATAAATTGTGAACACACATAAGTGCATCTTATCTATAATTGCAAGTAAGATTCAGACACAATTGGACAACATAATGCACTACATAGATATATAAGATGAATTTAATCAGCTAAATTTTACTCATGATTTTTCATGCATTGGTTCGATATTATCTTAACCAATCCCAGTCCTTATTCATCACATTGATTTAGCAGTACAAAGAAACAGGTTTCCATCTTTAGTTTACATCTTTAGTTTTTGAGATATTATATATTACGCTTATACTGATTTCATTATTTTTCACGTTGGAACTTATCCTTGTTTCCCACAGAACAAACATGTATCCAAAATATTATCAGAAGAAATGAGTTATGTGAGTTTTTTTCCTGACATTACTTTGTCAACTCAAAGCTCTCTACTTCATTGCAAAACACTATTCTTAAATATCCACGCTTTCCAATCTGCGAACGTTCTGCTTTAAACAATGTAGATGTATTAAATTTTTCTCCACAGTGAATATATGCTTAATTTGTTGAATAAAGTGTTAAAACTTTAAGTTGTAACTTATTGTAGAACTATTTGGGTCACAAGGTGAACAAATGTGGATGTCTCTTCTGATCTCAAGTCTTAATATTCTTGTGTAACCCATTAATTTTATATACTTTTTTTTCTTAGTTTAAAATAGAGAAATAGAAAGGGCCAAAATAAACATAGTCCACTACTTTTAGAGAACAAAACATTTTGTTTCCTTCTGCATGCATAAAGGGGCGGAGCCACCTCATAGTGAGGGTGTGCACCTGCACCCCCTGAAATGTTAAAATTTCAACCAATTATCTTGATTTATTTGCTTCTGCACACCCTCAAATATTTATTTTGCACCACCTGGTTTTTCAACCAATTAATTTGCACCCAAAGATTTTTCTGTAGCCCAAGCCCAATGATTGTAACAGATGGGCTGCACATCACAAACCACACAACTATTTGAAAATTGCTCTTCTGACTTAAAAAACGTCATTTTGACACAAGTAAGTGACCTTATAGCCCCTAGCGTTGGGAAAACCGGCAACAGTTAACTGCCGCTGGCCTCGGCGGTAGTTAACTGTCGTTGCAATGTTTATGATATGAACGCAAAAACTCCAGTTTCTGGTTACACTGTTACATGAAAAACACTTTCATTTTCAATCCAAAATCACCAAAACCTCATTTGCTCGAAAATCACCCTAATTTCTTCAATTAAATCACAAGTAAGTCATCTTAATCCTATTTACATGCAATGTAGGTTGTTTATGACTTTATTTTACTTAATTTTGAGCAAAATGTTAGTGTTTAGGTTAGGTTAGAAAATTGCAAATTATGATAGAATTTGATGTTGTTTAGGATTGTCTATGCTGGCATTGTTGTTTAGAGTAGATTTAGGTACAATGTAGTTGAATTTGATGTTGAATTAACACTAATTGTGCTAGTATTTAGAAATGCACTTAAGGTGTTTGATGAAATGCCTAAGTGAGAAAATCTTGCTTTTTTTGTGTAATTTTTTTGCAAATATGTTCAATTTTATAATGTATGTATGTTATAATGATTATAAGTTTGCATTTTTGCTTTTTTGGCAAGTTTGATTAGTTTGGACATAATGATGTAATAACCATATTTAATTTTGAGCATAATGATATAATGATTAGCTTGAAATGCCTAAATACACTGTCCACTTATTTGTGTTTTTTAAAATTTGTTTTATACAGATATGGCTAGGGATGGGGATGAGCAGCAATGGCTTTTTAGAGAGGCCAGGATGCGCAAAGGTAAAGAGGCGAGTACCGCTAGCGCTCGGAGAGAGAAGGTGGATCAAAACCCGTATGTCCCTAAGACTCGGAAGCGCAGGGACCCGTGGCTAGTTGGAGAGGGCTCACATGCACAAATTGATTACTCTTCCCAGGTGGTTGATCCGACACCAGCGCATGATTATGCTGTGTATGAGGAGGGTTTTGCTGAATATGATCAGCTGGAGGAGGAGGCTATGTTATATCAGCCGTAGGACGCGGCAGAGGATGAGGAGGTGGCAGATGATGAGGAGGTGCCTGAGGATGTTGTGGCAGATTATCTTAAGGCAGAAAATATGACACAAACAAGAACAATGATGTTGTGAAATATTCTCCTTCATTGTTTTCTTTATATTTATAATTATATTGTTTTATGTACTCTTGGTTGGCTGCATTTGTAACAAGAGCTGAACCCATATGTAGATGTGTCAATAGAGTCGCAAATTTCAAAGCCCACTTAAAAAAGCCCTCAACAAGTCCACTAAATTAAAGTCCCATAATTGAACAAAATATTTGGGGTGAAGTCCACTCTAAAATCTATTTATTTGTGGGCCTAAAAAAGCCTCACTATAAAGGTAAAAAAAAGTTTTTTTTCCGGTAAAAAAAAAAAAGTTTTTTTCCGGTAAAAAAAAAAGTTTTTCCGGTAAAAAAAAAGTTTTTTTAAAAAAAAAATTGTTATAGAAATTTTGGGGTTTTGGGGCCTTTTGATTTTTTTATTTGTGGGCTTGCATGAATGTGAACTTTTTAATCTTGTGAATTTTCAAGCCCCCTTACTATGTGGGCTGGGGCTTAAACTTCAAAGCCCCATGATATTGACACCTCTATCTATATGTGCATTTTTCAAATAAATGACTACTCATGTTTCACAATTTCTCATTTTCTCCCTTTCTTTCATATCAGATGAATGTCAACCGGAATTTACGTTCTAATATATTTCTTGTCCATTCAATTACATCATAATTAAAAGTAATATATTTCTTTATAGTAATATAAAGTGTAATTACTATAAAGGTATTAGAGGGGGATATTTTGACTCCAAGAGTAAGTCTCCAAATCTTGACCTTTAATTCTAATATTGAGTAATGGCTTACATTAGTTGATATGGTAGGCTTTAATTTCATTTTCTATTGTAGTCAACACTTATCACCACAAAATAAAAAAACAATAAATGTCTTTTAATTGATTGATTTTTTTTTTCTTCTCCCATTGCCTTTTTTTGTTTTCACGCTAAAAAGGATTCCTTAAAAAATAGGGTTAAATAAGTTTTTCGTCCTTATAAATATAGCGAATTTTGATTTTAGTCCCTAAAAAATTAAACTGAATGTTTTCATCCTTACAAATTTTTTTATTTAGTTTTTCGTCCTTAATGGCCATTTTATGTTCATATAAATGGCAAAATTATAACTCTTTTATGTTCAAATTGTATCCATGTTATGTCCGTTTATTATATTCGACATTTATATATTCATATTATGTTCAAAAAATGTCAAAAATACGTCAAAATTATATCTATTAAGGACGAAAAACAAAATAAAATTTTTTGTGAGGATAAAAATATTCAGTTTAATTTTATAGGGACTAAAATCAAAATTCGTTATATTTATAGGGACGAAAAACTTATTTAACCCTAAAAAATATATGCAATTTTGATAAACATAGCTAGCTCCTTCTCTTTTAATCTTATTTTTTCTAAATTTATTATATGTTTGAAGATACTTATCCAGCAATCATCCAATTGGTAGTTCCTTTTTCTTTTCTAAATTTAGCTGGATAAGAATCATTATATGTTTTCATGTTTTAGGCCAGCTCTGAACTACACAAGTTATTTACAGAGGTTTCTTGTTCTGCAAGTTTTCTATGTGTGAACTTCCTTTTTCTTTTGTAGTTCTTAGGGTCAAGCACATTATCATTTCCTTCCAATTGTTTATCATTCAATATTAGTTAATAGTTTGTTATTGATAATAGAAAATACAAGTTTCTTCCTCAGAGAAACTTATATTTCATTTTGAGCATTGTGCATTAAATACATGGTGCTTCTTACTGATATGTTAACAAGTTTGTTCCTTTATATCTAGCTGAACTTGAGAAACATGAGTGCACTCCTGATGGTCAATTAGCTTTTTCATGTATACTCCATCCATTTCTGATTTGATGATCTAATCTTTCTGCAATTCAGTCATAGATTGAAGTGTGACCCTGTATGTATTTTGTCCTGAAAACATTCAAAGGTGGAACTCATCAACAATTTCTGCAACCAAAAGTTTCCTTCATCTTCTTAGGCAATAATGGCAAGGCATATGCTTCAAGCAGCTAAGCTAGAACTTCAACAAACACATGAAAATATCAATTTAAAGAGTTGAGGCCGAGTGGCTTTGATTTATAAACACATTCATGAAGAGAAAATAACGTGTTATGAATGGGAATTTTTGAGAGGGGTTGAAGAACATATGAACGGTTTGATAAAAGATTGAAAGAAAAAGCAAATAGAAAAAGATCATTCTTAAATTCTCCTTATCACCAATCACCTGAAACGCATTCAAAATTAGAAAGAAAAAATAAAAACAACATTCAACAATAAAATGAGATTAAAACATTATAAATATGGATTGAAATGATGCACCGCTTTAATTTGAAATAAAATTATTTATGTTACCTCCGTCGTAAAAAAAAGACCTGATACGTTGTAGAGGCCCTCAAGTGGGTTCGTAAACGCAATCATGACATGATGATTATGATCACATCATGACCTGTTAACAGTTGTCCCTAAAGGTATGCATATGTACAATTAGGGGATTCCCTCCATATTTATGATGGAAAAGATGTGTGCGCCTTTTCCTCTGTTAGCATTTTTTCTCTCTAATGAAGTGTTTAATGTGCCACTTCGGAAGCCAATTCATTATGGTCTATGCAGGCTTGCCCTATCAATTTCTCCTTCAAATGAGGGTGCATACCACTTATAGTCGTGGAGAACAAGATAGATGTTTCTTCCACTTTTTCCTTCGAGAACAAATATAGTTTAGGAAAGGAACCTTGTGGCATTTCCTGAGAACAAGATTGCATTTTCACGTGATTGTGAGCATGGTTGGAAGAGTCAAGCTTGAAAATAGAGTTAGGTAGTTGAGCGTTCCTGCCATTATGGTTTAGTGACAGCATCATTTCATTTTTCCTCTCAACACTGTCATGGTGATGATAACGATAGCATACACACATGCAAATGATGTGAAGACCGTCACATTGCACCTTGTACCAATGAGCATTGAGCCAAATTTCACCAACAACCAAGAGAATAAGGTCTCTCTCCACTCACACACGGGAAAATCTTCCATGCTCCATCATTAATGTATTGTCATCCACTCTCATTATGGTAAACCAGAAAATCAAATCCAATCGACTGTACATTTCATGTTTGCTTCCGGTTAGGTAAATTCCCGTGACCAATGAGGGACCAATAAATAATGGTAAAAAATCATCCAAGGATCCTCATAAATGACTTTCTCTTTATCAACCATTTGACCACAGTTAACCATGTAGAATCATTATCATTATCTATGATATCAAATCTTCCTTTTTGTTTTAAAACTTTCGTAAGACGATGCTTTAATTATGTTGTATCCTTGATTTCTCCCCAAAAATTTACCACTAAAGAATCTTTCCGTGAGGTGTACATACCTTAAAAAACATTCGTTTCAAGATTTTTTTTTCCAAGATTACCGTTTTCAAGTTCAATTCGAACATGCTTTTTGGCAATCAATTAAGGACATGATTTCTTGGCAGTAGTTGCTGATTGTCGTCTTGCGCAAAGAAGACGAAATCAGAGCTCATGGTGATACCATGATATTTTTCAACGCTTTGAAAGTATGATAAATCCTTTTCCTTTGTTAATCAGACCGGTGGCCAACTAGAAAACTGAAGTTGAACACAAAAGCTTACATATATATAGCTTATCCAACATCATTTCCTATTAAAGTTCGAAAAAAATTTCAACCAAAAAAAAAAACAGATGAATTCAAACACAATTTTGGCCCGATGGAAACAACATTATTCATCCTACAACTTTTTATAAGTGCCGCATTATGGGAAAATTCATTTAATTTCATTAATTTTGTTTGACGAAAGTTGTATTACCCTATTTTTTACACAAGAGGTTGTTTCTTGAATTTGAACTCGTGACTTTTCAGTCACATGACAAGAACTTTATTGTTGCGCGCCTTTTCCTCATAAATAGAAAAATGATCAATTCCATAACACAATAAAGCTTATCAGGAACATAGATTAAAAAAAAAAGTTGAAAAGAATGCAAAGAAAATCAAGTAGACACTAACTCCTTATAACCTTAAGGGTCCCCTCTCTTTGTAACAAGAGATTTAAAAAAGATAAGGTTAGCCAAGCCTTATTGAAACTAGACATTATAAAGGGTAGAAATTAGAAAGTTTATTTCCAAACAAAAGTGAACTAAAATAAACTTTATTTCCTTCTTCTATTTAACTTCTTATACATTGTTAACAGTATTGCTCTCGAATAGATAATAAATCCACACATAATGTATCTCAATATGCATTCATGACTTATAATTAGATAAAAGACTTCCATTTTTCCACTTAGGCAATAATCTTGATATGTTTCACCTCCTTGAGAGGGTAACTTAAACCTGGCAGTTCCATTTAGAGAGGGACTTGAGGTTGATAGCGATTCCATATTTACAAATTCAGATGCAGAGAAGCAGCCCTGGCTGATTAGACAGGTTCAAAAGTGTCTCATAAATTTTATAATGATTCCATATTTAAAAATTTCATTCAAAAATTAATATATTGTTGATAGTTGAGATCGGTAAGAGGAAATTGCAGAATAAAGGGGGGAAAATAACACAAATAAGGCTTTTGAATTAAAATGGATAGCTCAATATGAGTGAATCAGAGGGCATCTCTCAAAAAGAAACTGTCAAAGTAATCATTGAACTAATCATTAAATCTAATGAGTATACTGCATTGAACATAAACTAATCAATAAATTTAAAAAGTAAAGAAATAGGAATAATCATGTATGTCTCGTACATTAGAATAATCAAACACATAATGGTAATCCAAGGTTAATCGGATCTAAAAACTTATTGATTCACATGTATGTGAATTAGTATGTTCCTCCTAAACATATAGCTTTCCGGTAACATGTAGTAAGCTCCACGAGTTTACCTAAACTCTCGAGTTTGAACACCTTGAGAGTAATGAAATGAAACTTTCAGTCACAAATCTTGTATCCCAACTGCAGCCTTCCTCTCTGCAAACCCTGACAAAGATGACAACATCAATTACCAACTTGTAACAATATCAATTACCAATTTTTACATATGTTTGGATTCATTAGCTCTATACAAATCCAAATAAATAATCACTTCCTACTTGAGTCCGATAGAGATAATAATGAGATATCTTCAAAAACTAAAAGTGAATGATAAAAAGAGGAATAATTAGTATTACTATGCAAGAACATGCAACACAGCTAACCCATTGATTTGACCAAATATAGAGAGATTTTAGGGTAAAGGAACAATTCTTTAGCATAAATTAAATTCTTTTTTTAATCAAGAATATATCAAGTCTCCACAAGAAGAATCAACAAGCAACAACAAAGAATAACAAAAATAATGAAACAAAGAACATCTAATCACTCCAACCACCAAATTTCCAAACAAATATCCATAACATTAACAACATCAGGAATGCGTTTTCCATTCTTTACTACCAAACACAGCTGCTAAATCCTGATGAAAACTGGACAGAAAACTTCACAACTCCAAGCACAGCCCGTTTAGTTATTAATACACCAATAAGGACAGAAAACCAACACCATGAGTTGAGCTTGATTAGATTCAAAATAGCTAAAAAACCATGCTTAACCATATTACAACATTCCCATATACCAAATAACTGCTTGTCAAATTACACAGAAAAAATTTCTTCTGGTTTATAAGAGACCCTTCACCAGCTCTGGATTAGACATCTTGATGCATATGGGACTTTCTTATTGGTTAATGTATTACAATAAACAAATTGGTATTTGCACAATAAATCAATTCTAAACTTCAGCATGTAAATTCAGATTAATATTTTTTAATACATTTTAACTCATGCATTCATTACTACTTAATGTTGCTAACAGATTTTATCATTTTATTTTGTTATTGACCAAATTAAAATTAATTATGACACAAGAATCTTATCCATGTAGTATATTTCAAGGCAAGGCAATGAAAATCAATACAATGTAAAACTGCATATAACACCCAACTACTAGCATTGCACAATACCTTAAGCAATAATCATGCACGAACTGAAGTATTCCCACTTTTTGTCAGTGAAAGAATAACAAGGTGGAGCAATTATCTTTCTCAATGACGGCCTTGAAAATACCATTGAGGCAACAACATCACCATGCACTCCACGGCATTTCCTCAAATTGATCTCTCTCAGTTGCTTGCAGTTTTCTACCACGTGCTTCAATCCCTTCTCTGTGACATCACAACAACTTTCCAGTAACAGATGCAAAAGTCCACAACAACTCTTTGAGATCACACGAAGTCCTTCGTCATCAACTCTTGTATGTGACAAGTTCAAGACCTCCAATTCAAGAACTTTAAAGTACATGTTGCGTAGTTTCACTCTTGGACAGTAGGATAAGTTCAAATGTCTAATCTTACAACACATCTGTAAAACTTCACAAATACCTTCTTCATACATGTTATGGGAATAGCTCAAATCAAGCTGCTCCAAATTGGGGAATGAGAAAGCAAATGTTATCATCTTTTGATTTGTTAACCAACGATTGTTAACCAAACTGAGAGACTTTAATTCAGGGATTGATAAAAAATACATCAAATGATTAGGATGGTGTACATTTTGTATCCTCCCACATTGGTATTCCACTTTGATCTCAGTAAAAATGCAAAAATTAGACCAATTTAAGCTATTAAATTTATTTTCTTGCCAAATAATATTATCAGGTTGTGTTCCGAAGTTCTTCTTTCTCAACCTTTATCTTCGATCACATTCGTATTAAAAGAACAACTAAAATAAACAAATTAAAAACAGTAAACATGTTTGAAAAGTCAAAGGGAGAAAGCAAAGTAATGTTATAATCAAGTAGTGATTTTTGCAAATAAAAAGTCAAAATAAATAACTTCAAGTAATATAATACTCCCTCTGGTCCTAAATATAAGGGAAGAATCTTTTTTTAGGTTCATTGAATAATTAATGTATGTGGACTACAATATAGAGTAAATACATCACTTATTCAATGAACCTAAAAAAAGAATCTTCTCTTATATTAAGGACCGAAGGGAGTATATGAGAAACGAAGAGGCCAACAAAATTACACTAAGAAGTTGAGTTTCTAGTGATAAAA
>Ga0228711_1002274_pt1 | contig 29394 bp, 27 predicted proteins | sample MedpolnodulmetaG_2_FD_177996 | JGI IMG/M metagenome (GOLD analysis project Ga0228711, IMG submission 177996) | Root nodule microbial communities from Medicago polymorpha collected in Santa Monica, California, United States - brown nodules | ecosystem: Host-associated > Plants > Roots > Nodule... | reverse complement strand
TGTAACCTAATTATTCTATAATAATTTGCCCTCTCAAAACTTTCATGTACGTTATTTTATTACAACATTTGTAGAATTTTAAAGGTTTGGTCGAGTGGTAAAAAAACAGGTCTTGAATCAGAGAGGATACAGGTGTGAACCCCGCTAGTGTTTTTGAAGTTAGGTTAATGTAAATATATTTGTAAGTACTCTTTAATCCCAAAATTGGTATCTGTCTTGGACTAGACCATCATCCATTCACCCTAAATTTTTGTTAAAAAACCATATATAAATAGTTAAGAAAAAATTACTGAGTTAATCATTTTTCACATCAATGAAAATAAAAATGTTTGTTTTTTTCTCTCAAATCTAATAGTGTGAAAATTTATAAATCATTCGAAAACAAAGACATAAACTAACAAGGAAAATAAACTACTACTATTATAATGGAGAGAAGATGAAATATTGGTCATAAATAATACATTTAAAATAACTAATAAAGATATTTTTTTGACATTTTTATTGTTCCTAAATAGGCAAGACTATTGTTCACTTCAAGAGTTTTTCTCTTTGTTAACAAGCAAATATAACAATTTTTTGGAAATGAAAACAAAAAATGTTATCACAAAGTAAACTGAAACTAAATTTTCTTTGATTTTTGTTTTGTTTGAGAGGGTGTTGACTGATTACATAAATGGATGCAATTGAAATGTATGCCCGCGGCTAACCCTCCATCCATCGGAACCTATCTTTCGAAAGGGTTTTTCCTGCAAATTAAGCAATGTGGGGGGTGAAGGATACTAAAATTGACTTTGGACCAATAAATCATTAGGCCGTAATTGTCTCGCTATTCAAGCCCAGCTTTCCAACTTGCTTCTCATTTTTATTTTTTTAGATAAACGAAATGACAAAGTCATCATACACTCACATATAAAGTGGAGATGTCAGGATTTGAACCCTGATCATGACGTATGACCTAACAATTTTGACATTTTTTCTTTTTTTTTAAATACAAAAAATAATAATAAAAAGTTCATTAAACGAATTACAAGATATGCTTCATGCGTGTCTTTAAATAAAATGTTTATTAGTTTTAGTAAAATCAACTAAAAAGAACAAGATGAAGAGTATAAAAGATGAAAGTTTTTTGTATTATCTTTTTAAGTGTGTATTTACAACTATTTAGTTATAATTATTAATTATACTAGTTAGTTAGTTAGTTAAACTAGTTCTTTAGTTGCTTTTCTTATTGCCTTATAAGTCTAATGTACCCTTGATGTGCTTCATTTTCTCTTATCAACTATAAGTGCTTATGATTTCCCTTTTACATTTCTTTATTTTTTATCAATTATTTCTATCAAAAATAGTAACATGTCAAATAGATTTTTTTAGAGCATGTTAAACAGATAATTATTCCTTTACATTTATAAAGAGAAGAGCCAATATAGATAGTAGTAGCAACCAAAGAGAAGAATCAACATGGTGTAAAGTAAACCAACAAAAAATCTAACATCCAAGCAGAAAGAGGGGAGAGAAACAACCAATAGAATCGACAAACATTCAATATAATCGATCGTCAAAACTTTTACGAACTCGGCAATGAAACAACCAAACAACTAAGAGTAAATTACAACCCCCTCCCCTGAGAGATTATGATATTACACTCTCCTCCCCTCTTAAGATTAAATATACAACTTAATCCATTTAACTAGAAAAACTTGACACCGTTAAAGAAGATTTAATTTTAAGTTTAAATTGACAATAATATCCTTTCTATTTGTTTAATATTCCACGCTTTATTTCATTACCTTCTTCTACCTATCGAAAGCCCTAACCCCTATTCTCTAAGGTTTCTTAATCTGCTAACTGGCGGTTGTCATATCAAGATTGAAACTTCTGCACACAAGTGTTATTTTCTAATGCCCATTTTCTTCCTTCTTTGACTTTGTCTCTTCTTTTTTTTCCTCTCTCTTTTTATTCATCGATTGGAAAACCCTATACACATATAGGAGTTAAAGATTATTCTAATATATTAATTCTTAGGATCGAATTGTTTGAATCCATAAATCTTGTTTTTGGGAGCATGATAAAGATTGATGCATCATCCCTCAAAAAGATTGATGCATCAGACATTTCATTCATGATATTATATGTCCTTATATTTACTCACAAGCATATGCCAAAAAATTGATTAATATTTAAAGAATCAGATTATTAGGTTAAGTAAAATGAATAAAGTTCTAAATATATTGTTATAGTCAACAACACAATAGTGATGAACAAAATAGAAACAATGATAAGTTTACGAGGAGGAAAATCACGGTGATGAAGAAAGCAAGGAAGAATGAGCTTTGGTAGCATTGGGGAAGGAGGAGGAGGAATATAGAAAGGGAAAGGAACTATAGTCTGATAATTAATGAAGGAAAGAGAAAAAACGATGACCAAGAGTTCTAGATAAAGGCTATTTTTGTAATATTAAATTTATTTAACGGTGGTTAACAGTTAGTTAACATCAACATAAAAAAAATGGATCAAAATGTATCAAGAAACATCTCTTGAGGGAGGATAATGTGTGTTTTAAAATAGAAGGGGAGGGGGATGTAAAAGTAGCATCTCTCAGGAGAGAGGGATGTAATTTACTCATATAAAAAATATGTATGTGGGACTTTCATTTGGTGGCTACTTCATCCATTCTAGAATTACCGCCTAACTTTTTTGTCATTGTTTTACTTTTCAGTCGTTTTAGAACTCCCTAGTCTTGCTTACCAGATAATTTTATATAGAATTGTAATATCACCCCTTCTATTATCTTTAGAGTGGTAATGTTACATTTAGGTATTTCTTGCGGTCCCTTCAAAAAAAAAGAAGGTATTTCTTGCGGTTATTAGTTTAATTTATATGTGGTCTGGTTGATGGAGTCAATGGATCATTTTGGTTTTTCATTATTTTGTATATATTTCTCAATGATGTCATGGTTTTTTCGTTTTGGTCTTAATCTCCGATCTTCTATAAGAAGACTTTAATGATTTAGAATTCGATCGAAATATAAATAAAATCAAACTATTAAAGTGTTTCAGTTAAAATTCGAACTCGAACTTTTGAAAATAATTGCGTTCGACTATAATTTAGAATATTCTTAGCCTATGTTTGAAAACTTTATTTTTCACCGTGGAAACTCACGTTTACTAGAGTATAGAAATCTTAGTTTTTTTTTGGTTTTGAAGGAAGAAATCTTAGCTTTATAAAATCACGTTCATATAACTTTGGAACGCAAGAAAAGATTGCCAAACTCGTATTCAAACATACTATTAATTAATGTTTAACTCGATAAGGATTACGTTCGTTGACTATAATGTTTTTTTCCATCATTTAATCATTGTCGATGAAAAAACTCGGTATGATTATGAACAAATTAACTTACCTAACCCTTTTGTAAAAAATAAAATAAAATTGATTCCTCGTATTATAGAAATCTAGCTCTTTTCGTTAGATCAAACTCCGTTGAGACCCATCATAAAATAGGCGTAAAATATTAAATGTGTTGTCATCTCAATCATATTCAAATGTTGCTTTTGTCATGTGGTTTTGACTTGGTTGTTATTTTGATTTTTTTTTTCAAACTCCAATATAAATATATAATTTCTACTTTGAACACAATATCAATAATAAATTTCATATATATTTATGTTTCTAATTGTCAGTTGAACATGATTAAAATTGAATTTTAAAGTTTATACATATTTAATGAATATGCGATTTTGGACTAGTTTTTTCATTCTTCCAATAATACTTTAAAACAAATTTTCTTATAATAAAGTTATATTATTAGTGTCATTAAAAAAACTTATATTATGTTTGTTATATCGTTGGTGTTATTGAAAAAAATAAACATGTTTGTTGTGTTTGTTAAAATTTGAAAATCACAAACATTTATATCCATAATCTTAATCTAAACCAAAATTTCATAAAAACACTATTCAAAATTTACATGCATTATTTGGTGCAGATTGGTATTGGCATTGGGTATGCAGAGGGAAGTTGGTTTGAAGAGAATTTAATGAGGGTGGTGAGTGTTGGTGTTTATACTTACTTTTGGTTTGATCCTTGGTGGGGGGTATTTCTCTCAAGGATCGGTTTAGAAAGTTGTTTGTGAACCAGTTGACGTCGGTATGAGACATATTTTATTTTGGGTAGGAAAAGGGAGGAGATGCTTGGAATTGGACGCATCGATTCTTTGCGTGGGAGGAGTTGATAGGGGAGTGTAGGACGTTTCTTAACAATGTTATTTTACAGGTTAGCAGTGGTAATCATTGACAATGAAAACTAGATCCAATTGGTGGTTACTATGTCAGTGGTACTTATCAGTTCTAGCTAATAATTTGTTCCCTATTTTCATTCACCTGTTTCAGACCTTCTTTGCATAAGTATATTCCTTTGAAGGTATCCGTGCTTGCTTGTCATCTTCTTAGAAATTGGCTTCATACCAAGGACAATATATTTAGGTGAGACGTCCTTAATCAAGACTTTCGCTTTGCATGAGTGGGTGTGGTACTGCAGAATGAACTAATCACTTGTTTTTGGATTGTAATTTCTTTAGCAACATTTGGCACCTTGTTCAACATTAATTGGATTGATTTCTCTTCGGTTGATTCTTCAAATATTTTGGTCCATTTTATTCAGTTTGGTTTTCTAATTGGCGGTTCAAAAGTTCGATGATCTATTATGTATGTTATTTGGTTTTCTTGTGTATGAGTAATTTGGAAAGAGCAGAATAATATAATATTTAGTCAAAAGAAAAACTCTATTCATCATTTATTGGATAAAGTCAAGTTGTTATCCTACTGGCGGATGAAGGCAAAATACGTTAATTTAACTTTCAATTATGATGGATGGTGGCTTAGTCATTTCTCTTGTTTAAGCATATTGACTAACAACCCTATTTCCCTTTTTAATAAGGGATCAATATAAACCCGGAAATAAACATAAATGACCAAAAAATGTTTACGCCAAAAATATATATTTTGCTCACGATTAGCTGTTGATCATGAGCTCATTAATGAGACTAAACACATGAAATATTTCTTTTTTTTTGTTTTTGTCAGGTAACCTAGTGGCTAGAATTCACCTTATAAGGTGAATAAGTGGGGTGTCCGGGGTTCGAACCCTGGCTCATGCATAGAATAATGCATTGTCCTACCAACTGAGCTATGCTCACGGGACACACATGAAATATTTCTAAAAGAGTTGAAACGCAAATATGAGGAAATACATATTTCTTTTGTGCATTTTTTAATATGTTTTCTTCCACATGTTTAATAAATTCATATCATATCATAATGTGCGGTGCTCTTGAATGTTTGGCAATGGTGCCCTAAAAATTTAACATTATTGGATTTTAGGTTATTAGTATACAATAGTATATTATTGAGTGGAAAAATAAAAAATAATGAAAAGAAAATGTTACAAGAAGTGGAATTTCCGTTAAGAGAGAGAGAGAGAGGATTAGCAGTAACCACGAGTTGGCGCGAAAGAAAAGGAAAGAAGCGAAGTTACAGGGCGTGTTGAAGAATGTCTGTCTCTTCCAAGAACCACTCCATCGATCCATCACACTTTCACTTCCTCTTTCTATCTCTTTTTTCTTCTTTCTTTCTTTCTTTCCTTTTTTTCTCTTTCTCAATTCACGCTACCATCACACTTTTGTTTCTCTCTATGCTCAAATCCGCCATTTCTAATTTACTCTTCACACCTCTATAATGGTACGTCTCTACTACTATTTCATTTTCTGAATTCTCTTCTTGTTGTTGTTTCATTTTCTAAATTAATTCATCAAAATACATGTAACTTTGTTTATAACTTATATATATATGTGTATACACACACATTGTTCCTCATTTCCATGCCATGCATGCATGGAACAAATTTATATATGTATATGACATTATTTTTAAATTTCTAGTTAGAAGAAATTTGATCCTTTAGAAGTTATGTTTGTCTTTATCTATGACGCACCTACACAGACACAAACATTGGACACTCATGCAACGACACCGATAATAATTTGAGAAAATGACATACTTTAGTGTAATCACATGTGTTGGTCTCCTGTCCGACACTAGACACCATATACACTTTCGATCAGAAGTGTCGGTCCTCGAGAGATCTATCTGATAGATAAATCAACGACTTGTTATTTCTATCTGCAGGGGACTCCTGTGAATATTATTGTGGGTTCTCATGTCTGGATCGAAGATCCAGATATATCTTGGGTTGATGGACAAGTTTCCAAAATCACTGGACAGGATGCAGAAATTGAAACAACCAATGGAAAGAAGGTACTATATGTTCTTCTAATCTTCACACTTACTTTATTGAAATGTTGCAAAGTTTATACAAGGAAAAGGCAAATTCTGAATATATGTGATTCTATTTTGGATATTTCTAGGTTGTTGCAAAGTTATCAAAAATATTACCCAAAGATATGGAAGCTCCAGCTGGGGGAGTGGATGATATGACTAAATTGTCTTATTTGCATGAGCCTGGAGTGCTGGAAAATTTAAAAATTAGATATGAATTGAATGAAATATATGTAAGGCTCATTTCCCTTTACTATGATAAGTTTGCAACTTGTTTTTATCAGCCGTAAAACCACTTAACCGTCTTCTTAATTGGTTTGACAGACTTATACCGGAAACATATTGATTGCAATAAATCCATTCCAAAGATTACCTCATCTTTATGATGCACACATGATGCAACAGTACAAGGGAGCACCATTTGGAGAGTTGAGCCCTCATGTATTTGCAGTTGCTGATGTTGCATATAGGTATTATACATTTTTTTTCTGATTGTCCAAATTCCATTTCTATCATTGAACCAAATTTCTAATCAGCGATTTCATTAACGCCAGGGCAATGATTAATGAAAAGAAAAGCAATTCAATTCTGGTCAGTGGGGAAAGTGGAGCTGGTAAAACTGAAACTACGAAAATGCTTATGCAATACCTTGCTTACTTAGGTGGTAGGGCAGCCACTGAAGGACGAACGGTTGAACAACAAGTTCTTGAAGTATGGTTTCTTTTTTTATCTTCCCCTACAGTGCAAAATTCAATTTTTCTCTTCTTGAACTGCCGCTCATTTGAGACTTTTGTATTAACTTATTTGAGTGCAGTCAAATCCAGTTTTGGAAGCATTTGGTAATGCTAAAACTGTCAGGAATAACAATTCCAGGCAAGTCTTCCTTACATGTGAGCAGTAAATATTCTTGTGTTTATTTCTCTAAGATATGCTGATATATAAATTAACTTTGTTGCAAGTCATTGTTAAATAGGGGAAAAGTGATTCATCGTGTTTCATTCTCCCTAATAGTTCGATATATAAATTCAATCTATATCCAATTTGTCTCCTTACATTCCCTAATTCTCTATCATGATGCCAAGATTCAATGTGACAACATTTAAATTGAATTGATCGCCATTAATCAATTTTGCTCTTCAGAAATGGAATATAAACAACTACATGAAGCCTACGTAACCTTCATTCTTTTACCAATTATTAGTTTAAAAAATATCATTCTCTTAATGGTGCAGTCGTTTTGGTAAGTTTGTTGAGATCCAATTTGATAAGAGTGGAAGAATCTCAGGCGCAGCCATTCGTACATACCTTCTTGAGAGATCGCGGGTTTGCCAAGTTAATGACCCAGAACGTAACTACCACTGCTTCTATCTTCTTTGTGCTGCACCACAAGAGGTTAACTTCTTCATAGCTTACTTTCTATTTATTCTTTTAATTATATAAACTCATTACAATTTATGCTGATAGGAAATCGAGAAATACAAATTAGGACATCCTAAAACATATCACTACCTTAACCAGTCGAAATGCTATGAATTGGCTGATATAAGCGATGCTCGTGAGTATCTTGCCACCAGGAGAGCTATGGATATCGTTGGAATAAGCCAAAAAGAGCAGGTTTTTCTTGTCATGAGTGTGAATTCAGATTTTTTTTTCCTGCTATATAATATGGAATTATTAGATTCTTACCTCTTTACTTTTCTCTGCTGTCTCCTTTGTCAGGAAGCAATTTTCAGAGTTGTTGCTGCAATTCTTCATATTGGCAATATTGATTTTACCAAAGGAAAGGAAGTCGACTCATCGGTTCCAAAAGATGATAAAGCCAAATTCCACTTGAACACAACTGCTGAGCTCCTCATGTATGGATCAAAGTGTATTGTTGTTCAATGCCCATATGACTTTCAATTGCCTCTTAGATAATTACCATTATTGGATTTTGCATGTTATCAGGTGTGATGTAGGTGCCTTGGAAGATGCATTATGTAAGCGTGTCATGGTCACCCCTGAGGAAATTATAAAACGGAGCCTTGATCCCCAAAGTGCACAAATCAGCAGAGATGGTTTCGCAAAAACAATTTATTCTAGGCTCTTTGACTGGTAAGATGCTGAAAATGGAAACCAATCTATAGTGCCGTCCTTCGTAATTCTAGTTCGGACTACAAATTCATAAGGCAGGGATCTTGGACTATGGTTTTGATCCTTGGTGCACTAATATGGTTGTTAACAGGTTGGTGGACAAGATTAACAATTCAATTGGACAAGATGCCAATTCTAAATCTTTGATCGGGGTCCTTGATATCTATGGTTTCGAAAGCTTTAAATCTAACAGGTAATATGTAGTTTATAAGAACAAGCATGCCTCTTGATACCACAATATTGCATTACTAAAGATGTGTAAGCAGCAGTGTCTGCTTGTTTTCAATCCAGTGCAACTTATTTTCAGTTTTCATGCTCTGCAGTTTTGAGCAGTTTTGCATTAATTTTACAAATGAGAAGTTGCAACAGCATTTCAATCAGGCAAAATCTCAGACCAGATAAGAAGCTTCATTTTGTTATGACCATTATTTCCATGTTTAATACGTTTTTCATGATGACTTTCAGCACGTGTTTAAAATGGAACAAGAAGAATATACAAAGGAACAGATCGATTGGAGCTACATTGAATTTGTTGACAACCAAGATGTTTTGGACCTTATTGAAAAGGTTTTATTTCTCATTTTGTCACTTTCTTATAGGGGCTGAGGATTCTAGTAGTTCAATTTGAGTTTAAAAGCAGTAAATTTGGATCTTCCGAAATCAAATGGAATTTAATTCTAGTATGCTTATTGGTGATTTAAATTTTGATGATTTATGTAACTATCTTATTGTTTAAATAACATCCCATAATCTATCTTATGCGACTAAAAATAATGGAAAATGTATTAATTCAATCTAAAAAAATCAACTAAATAATTATAAAGCAACTGCACAGAAAGAGGAGAAGCAGGAGAAGGGATGGGAATGAACTTGGTTAATTGGTTCTATAGTTGCTTCTTTGAAATGAACCACAAGAGCCCTGTTGAGTATATTACACAAATATTTCATCTCTGGATTTCAGACAAACAAAAGTTTACAATTCAGATACTACTGTTATTAAGCGATCTTTCCCTAGGTTGTAACTTTGTTCATTTTTACAGTTTTGCCAAAATTCAATCAATTTTTCATCCTTTTCTGTAACTTTGTCCTCCTCTACTTTCCTTACTAGTCTTATACATTGCCTTTTCCTATTGCAGAAACCTGGAGGAATTGTTGCTCTCCTTGATGAAGCTTGGTAAAATATTGTTCTCCTTAATCAAGCTTGCTAGATGATGTTTAGCAATCTCATTTTGGTTATATGATAAAAAAAAAATTATTGTTTGAAATCTTAATCTCCTTGTTATATACCATACAAAATTTACCCCTTCATTCTAACTTTTCCTCCACTTGTCTTTCAGCATGTTTCCGAAGTCAACACATGAAACATTTTCGAACAAGCTTTATCAAACATTTAAGAATCACAAGCGCTTTATTAAACCAAAATTGTCTCGAACAGATTTTACTATTGCTCATTATGCAGGCGAGGTATGACTTATTTTCATAGCACTAGCTTCATAAAAAATAAGACGTCTTATGTCTATCTATTTCTACTGTTGTAAATGTGCAGGTGCAGTACCAGTCTGACCAATTTTTAGATAAAAACAAGGATTACGTGGTTCCTGAACATCAAGATTTATTGAGTTCTTCCAAATGTTCTTTCGTAGCAGGCCTTTTTCCTCCACCTCCAGAAGAGACATCAAAATCTTCAAAGTTTTCTTCGATTGGTTCTCGTTTTAAGGTATCATTCTTTTTCTAATCTTTATTTTTAAGCATGTGGACTTTGTCCCAAATAACAATAAACTTCTTGCATCAACATGTACCCATGTTATAGCTTACAAAACTAAACTGTACTCTTACTTACAAAGCTAAACTGTACTCGTGCTATCAGGAAGCTAACAAACCATGTTTTTATATATGAATGGTGCAGCTGCAACTACAGCAACTAATGGAGACATTAAACTCAACTGAGCCTCATTACGTTAGATGTGTAAAACCAAACAACCTTCTCAAGCCTGCAGTTTTTGAGAATGTCAACATTATGCAACAACTTCGATGTGGTGTGAGTATACTTTGATGTTCCCCCTTTGTTCCACTCTTAGGGTGATAGCATGTACAAAAGCATGGTCATCGTTTCTTCATGTTTTCAACCTAGCTTTGTCTAATGCTTTATCATACAGGGTGTTTTAGAGGCAATCAGGATAAGTTGTGCTGGGTACCCAACTCGCCGTGCTTTCTTTGAGTTTATAAACCGATTTTCCCTCCTTGCGCCAGAGGCCACGGAAGGAAAGTAAGAACTCTTCTAGTAAACTTTTAAGCCATGTAGAAAGTTTTGTCTTTATGATATCAAACATTTTCCACCCAACTAATGTGTTTTTTCACTTATGGACAGCCTTGATGAGAAGGCTGGTTGCCATAAGATTCTAGAAAAGATGGGGCTTAAAGGATATCAGGTACTTTGAATAATCATTTTCTCGTGTTCTTGTTTTAACTATATTAAAATCTCTTAGAGTTAGCAACAACCACAACTCATGGATCTTACATCATTTATATAGATTTTATTTGCCTTAACCTTTTTATGCTAATAAGTGTAGTTTATGATTGGCTGTCCATTTTGTAGATTGGGAAAACAAAGGTATTTCTAAGAGCAGGTCAGATGGCTGAACTAGATGCCCGGAGAGCTCAAGTACTAAGTGTAGCAGCAAAAACTATCCAACGGCGTGTACGAACCTATCAGGCTCGTAGACATTATCTTGCATTACGAAAGAAAACCATATACGTACAGTCTCTATGGAGAGGTGAAGTATTTTAAAAATGAAAAACGAAATAGCATAAATCATTTGTTTGGATATAGGTGCAATAGTGTATGGACTTCCCTAAATAGAACAGTGTCCCTCAGTACTGCAGGACATCTTGCTGCTTGATCAGCCTCCTTTCCTTTTACTTATTTTCCAATTTCACATGTGTAATATGTTCTGTAGGAAGACTTGCATGCAAACTTTATCAGAACCTGAGAAGGGAGGCTGCTGCTGTGAAAATTCAGAAGCACGTACGCAGATATGAATCGAGGAAATCCTACAATAAACTCCATGCATCAGTGCTTACTTTGCAAACAGCTTTGAGGGCAATCGCTGCCCGTAAGGAGTTCGGTTATAGGAAACGGACTAAAGCTTCCACCATTATTCAGGTTATAGTTGACTCTTGTAATTAGGACCGTCAGTTAAAGACATAAGTATTCAATATTAAAATTCTCTCTGAAAAATTTCAGGCTCGCTGGCGGTGCCACAACGCTTCCTCATATTATAAAAGGCTGAAGAAAGGTTCAATTGTGACACAATGCAGATGGAGGGGGCGTGTAGCCAGAAAAGAGCTTAGGAGCCTGAAAATGGTAAGTAATGCATCCAGCCAACATTACTCAAGTCATTCAAGGAAATACAACAGAAGAAAATAAAAGTCATCCTCTAATGACTAATCTGAAATTGGATTTAACCTGTCAATAATTGGATCCAAAAGCTTTGCTTTCTTTATATGTCTTACTTTAAATATTTTTCTTCTCATAGCTTTATTTTAAAACATGTAAAGTAGATGCACATTAAATCTTTGATGAAAAAAATAGAAAAGCATATCTCGTTCACAGGAACTTGAAATGAAAGGCATCGTTTCTTCTCGTACCACTATAAATATTCTTTTGTTTGTGGCTATATGGTTGATCAAATTGTACCAATTATGCTGATCCTTTGCGATTCATTGTTTAAAATTTACGCATCAATATTCTCACCTTTCTTATTATTGATTTTTGTGTTTCTCGTTCTCTTTACTCTAAGTTGATATCTGTTTCCATGTGCTTTAGGCTTCAAGAGAAACTGGTGCACTTAAAGAAGCAAAGGATAAGCTTGAAAAACGAGTGGAGGAACTCACATGGCGCCTCCAACTAGAAAAAAGTTTAAGGGTGAGATATACGTTTGTCAGTTAGAAAAAATACGGAGGACGTTTTTATCCTGATATTTTTCACAATCATGCGTTTTGTAAAATTGCACAAATGGGGAATAAAAACAAGGCAGAATAAAAGATCAATCTATGCAAGTTACCAAGTATCCTCTTATTTTGTAAGCCCTAAAGAAACTATATGGAATCCTGCAGACCAATCTAGAAGAATCCAAAGCACAAGAGATAGCAAAACTGCAGAACTCCCTGCAGGATATGCAGAGCAAAGTTGATGAAACCACCTCCCTGCTTGCAAAGGAGCGAGAGAATGCAAAAAAGTCCATTGAAGAAGCACCTCCTGTTATTCAAGAGACCCAGGTTATTGTTGAAGACACACAGAAGGTTGAATCACTAACAGCAGAAGTTGAGAGTTTAAAGGTAAGAACACTCAGTATTAGAATGCTTCTACTTCCATTTACAATGCTTGTTAACTGTGAAATTTTGTAGACAATATATACTTAAATCGTATACAGCTTTATCATTCTTAGAGTGTGCTTCATTGATTCGTATGCTTATTCGACTATTTTTCATTGTTTAGCTGAAACAAGTTGGATAACATGTATGGAATTAGGAATATTTGGGTGAGGGCTGTAAGAAGAAAAAAAATCAATGTGAAGATGTCATATCGACAGTTTTTTTCCGGTTCTGGACATGATATATCCAATGAAACCTTAGAAGAACACTTCAGATTTCAGAGTATTCATATTAGAATTAGAAGCAATTTCAGTGGATCCCTAATCAAAAGGCATGTAACATGATTTGTTTCCCACCAATTGATATGAGAAGCAGTATAGTAAATCACATTATTGTGCATATTCCTTGAATTAATACTTGGCATTTCAATCAAGATATTCACAACAACAACAACCACCAAGCCTTTTCCCACTAAGTGGGTCGGCTACATGGATCAAATTACGCCATAATGTTCACAATTAATAAAAAATTGAGAACAGCATAGCTAATGACAATAACTGATCATCCTAAAAGCTTAAGTTGTTAGGAAGAGGCACGATAAAAAATTTATTAGACAAATTACAGTACCAAGGGATTAAAAATTATGAAATGTTTAAGCATACATCTTTTGATTGGTTTAGCACAAACTCGCTGAGTAGTATGATCTCTTCTTAAGATTATAGTGGTACACTCAAGTTCTTGTGAGGTGTATAGTGGTCACCTCGTCTATATGATGTTTCCTTGGGTTTATCTTTGTACAGATGTCACTAGAGTCGGAGAAACAGAAATCTGATGATTTTGAAAAGAAATATAATGAAGCCCAAGCTTACAGTGAAGAAAGGTCTAAAAAATTAGAAGACACAGAAAAGAAGGCTCGTCAGCTCCAAGAATCACTGACCAGGTAATATAAAAAATGAACAACAACCTAATTATTTCTGTTCTCCTGTGGTTACCAATGGCAATCAATACTTAAAATGATGGATTGGAGTGTAACTGATTCATGATTTGGAATCTTTCAAACTTCTCGAGTACTGGAAATCTTTTTCCAGATATTTGCTCACTCATGGAAAGTATGACAATGTTATTGGCTAACTGATTAAACATTATTTTTCTTTATTTCTCTTCTTCACTAAGTAGCAATAACGATGACATCCACAATAAATGAATTTATATCTAATTCTCTACTTTAAAAATAATATACATCACTCATATCTACACGAGGTATATGACCAAAATTTCACATTATGTTGATTAGGCTAGAAGAGAAGATTAATAATTTAGAATCAGAGAATCAGGTTCTACGTCAACAAGCTGTTTCCATGGCACCTAATAAGTTCCTCTCGGGACGCTCTCGATCAATTATTCAGGTACTCCTTGGGATGAATCTTATATACATGGTAATAAAATTAATCTTAAAGTTTGTTTATGATATTTTCTTATCTCTGTCGATAGAGAGTTGACAGTGGACATATTGGAGTGGAAGGAAAGCCGCCACATTTGGTAACAAAGATTATCTTGGTTACATTACTCTTACTTGATATGTATATGTGGACTTGACTCTCTTTTTTCACTTGATCAACTTTTCAGGATATGCATAGCCCATCAATGAACCACAGGGAATCCGCAGAGGTGGAGGATAAACCACAGAGGTCATTGAATGAGAAACAACAGGAGAATCAAGAGTTGCTCATTAGATGTATTGCACAACATCTAGGCTTTGCTGGGAATAGACCAATTGCTGCCTGTATCATATACAAATGCCTCTTGCATTGGAGATCATTTGAAGTTGAGCGTACAAGCGTGTTTGATCGTATAATCCAAACTATAGGCCATGCAATTGAGGTTTAAAATGCTCAACTTTCACGTGATAGTTCTCTTTCCTTCTCACACTCCTTTCTCAGCAAATTTATTTTCACTAAAATATTTTTTTCGGACTTCAGACCCAGGAGAACAACGACATCTTGGCTTATTGGTTATCCAATGCTTCTACACTTCTCTTGTTGCTCCAGCGCACACTTAAAGCGAGTGGTGCTGCTGGAATGGCTCCTCAACGCCGCCGTTCTTCCTCAGCAACCCTGTTTGGGAGGATGACACAAGTAAATATAACTTTCTAATTTGAAACGGATTGATTCCCATTGAGAAATTTTCCTTCTTTAGGAAAGTACAGTCTTTCATTTACCCTTATTACAGAGTTTCCGTGGAGCTCCAGCGGGAGTCAATCTTTCCCTAATCAATGGTAGCATGAATGGGGGAGGAGATACATTAAGACAGGTTGAGGCCAAGTACCCAGCTCTGCTTTTCAAACAGCAGCTTACGGCTTATGTGGAAAAGATATATGGAATGATTCGAGATAACTTGAAGAAAGAAATTTCTCCCTTGCTTGGATTATGCATCCAGGTACAACAATTTCGTCATTATGCTTAGTAAACTTCTACCTACTGATATACTGTGCATGCTTTCTTACATTTGTAAAGCTTTTCATTTCTTAAATTGCCATTCAAATTCAATGATTTAACATGGTACTGTTTGAATGTAATGAGATAGGCACCAAGAACATCCAGAGCAAGCTTAGTTAAGGGATCATCACGTTCAGTTGCAAACACTGAAGCGCAAAAAGCCTTGATTGCTCACTGGCAGGGAATAGTCAAGAGCCTCGGAAACTTCCTAAATACTTTGAAAGCAAATAATGTTAGTTGAACCTCTTTTCCTACATCTCTTTCTCTTTCTGGTGCTTTCTCATAACTACTTTTTCCAGCAGTGTTTCTAGCTCCTAACGAAAAATACTCCATATAACAAAATCACAGGCTGCTCTCAAAGTTGACCGAAAATAGATTACCTCTTTTTTTCTTAAATTTAAACAGATTTTATTTCTAGTTAGATTTATTTCCTATGCCCAGATAGTGTAAAATAATTTGATACATACATCCAAGATTGTCAGACTCAACTCTACTCGATTTTAACCAATTTATCACGAGTTAACTTGCTGTGAAATCGCTTTGAATTCTGATTTCACCCAAAACCAATTTTACATCCGATTTATCACAAATTTTACACCTCGAAGGCTAGAAATGTAAAATTGTTAACACGAGATTTTGACAACCTTGCATACATCTAATTGTATCTCATCATGGAGACTTTTTGGAGATGTTTTAAGAACTAATATTACAAGGTGACATCGTGGTGAGATATGATTGGACATTTGAGTAAAAATTTAATACACTTTCTGTCCATAGGCATTAAACTGTATAAATTGAGGTGATTTATGTTAATCATTAATCAAGGAGGCTTGTGCGAATTTGAGAGCAACAAGGGAAGTCCACATAGTAGTTTTGTTATACCTTAGGGAGGTTTATATGTCTTATCTTCTTTCATTGTTTTATTTCCATTTTCCTTTGGCAGCTTGTTATGTTTACATTTACTTCTTCTTGGTTGAGTTAAATATGTGTTCTTCCCATTCTGTTTCATTTTGGCAGGTCCCCCCATTTTTGGTTCGGAAGGTGTTCACTCAAATTTTTTCTTTCATCAATGTCCAACTCTTCAATAGGTTTGTCTTATTCCACTTTCAATGTTTCGGGATTGTTTACTGTTCTTCAAATCAGAATTATCGTCTCATCTCAATGCTCATTTTTCTTATAGTCTTCTCTTAAGACGGGAGTGCTGCTCATTTAGTAATGGAGAATATGTGAAAGCTGGTCTGGCTGAATTGGAGCATTGGTGTTATAAAGCAACCGATGAGGTGCAATACTAAGCTGCTGCTAATTTTCCAGTTCCTGCAATTCTTTCAATAATGTTTAAATGCATACTAACCCCCACTCCATCCCCCCTCTTCCGGAAAAAAAAAATGCAGTATGCAGGTCCAGCCTGGGATGAGCTCAAACATATTAGACAAGCTATTGGATTTCTGGTATCTATCTATCCATCTGCAATCTTTGCGGTACTTGTTCAAATGGACAGAGTAAAATATTAATCAATGATATTTCCTGCATTTAATTTAGGTCATACATCAGAAACCAAAGAAAACGTTGGACGAAATAAGTCATGACCTGTGTCCAGTAAGTAAAAGATATCCGACTTTCTATCTAAGTACTTTCACTTTCCCAAATACCTACCATTGTTAGTTTCTTGTTCACAGGTCCTCAGTATCCAGCAGCTATATCGAATTAGTACCATGTACTGGGATGACAAGTATGGCACACATAGTGTGGCCCCTGATGTAAGTTTTCACACTTATTCATTACTCAAACTTACGTTTAAAGCCATCTATGCCAAAAACCAGTAGGATAACTTCATATCGAAACGTGCAGAAAAAAAAAACTATGTTGAGCTTTGCCGTTTAAATGTTTTCATCTAGGTAATATCCAATATGCGAGTGCTGATGACTGAGGATTCAAATAATGCAGTTAGTAATTCTTTCCTGTTGGATGATGATTCAAGGTAAGCCTTGAGCTATGTAAATACTAATTATTTAGGTTTTCTTTGTTTTATACACTCACATTAAATTAATTTTTTCCTCTTTGTTACACATGCTTCTAGTTGTTAATAACTGAATGTATATTTGAATTTTTATTTGTCATTGACCATTTGGTGGCACCTACTTTGCAGCATTCCATTTTCTGTTGATGACATATCAAAGTCAAATGAACAGATAGATATCTCTGATATAGAGCCTCCGCCATTAATTCGCGAGAACTCTGGCTTTAGTTTCTTGTTGCCGCGCCCAGATTGACAGCTTTCGTTGCAGAAGTGATCCACTAGTACTCTTACCTTTGTCCAGATATCAGCTCACATTCACATTCAGTTACATGTTATTATGTGAAATAAAAAATTTTGACATCAGAAAGAAGATTGTATTTAACATTTATTTCTCAATAGCTTGAAAAGGGATGACATAGTGCAGATTTTACGGTGCGCAATCTAGCATTTGTGGCGGGAGTAAACGAATATTGCCCTCTCAACAACCTTGTTTTGTTTTTGATACAAGATTTTGTACCTAGGAATTTCAAAAAAAAATACCGAAATGAACACAATTTCTGCAGCAAAGTACATTATTTAGCTAGACTTTTTAGATTTAGCTATTCACATTTGCATTTTTTTTTCCTATTACTTTCCAGATGCCAATTTTAACCTCAGACAATGAAATGAGTTTTGATATATTCTCTTAATAATCTTAGTGTTACAGAAAATATAATCTTAGTGGTTACCACGATACCTTGTTTGTCCCTGCATGAAATTAAGCCCTTTAGATAGCATTATAAGCGTGCTATGAACACATCTGAAGCTTCAACTATAGTTCATTGTTTTGTTTTTGTTTTGATGAACATCTATATTTCAGATTATTATGTTTTGTTATGTAGTTCCAGAGAATAAACAAAGAATCTACCAAAATGAAAAGAACACAATCTGAAAATTTTAAATTAGTGTTGAAAGACTTCTATTTGGATGGTAGTATAAGTGAAACTACCACCTCGAACACAATGAACATGCTTAGTGTGAGGGACATCAGTTTCTATTCTAATCTATGATGTGAAATTAGAATTAATAACGTAAAACCAAACAACAAGGGGTGAAAGGGAGTTCCATGTTTTCATCTTTTGAAACGTACTGTTATGTGCCTTTTTCCAGCTGCAATTCTTCTATGCAAATAAGATTAGACAGAACAATGATCAGAAGAGCAATAATTTTTAGTACTTGATTAACCAGAAGCTTATCAGCATACCTAGTACACACCATTGATCATATAAAGCAAAATGAAGGCTAGCTGGACCACTAGACTTTAAAACAGAACAAAGATGCTTAAAGCATAGTTTCACTTCCATTTATCAATCCTGATTAAAAACAAAATGGAAAAGAAAGATTACATCTAGTAATAGAAAAGACAAGCCTTCAACTCTACAGAAATCATGTTCCATTCTATCATGACACGGATGAAGAGCGTGGCCAAGCAGGCAGAAAGTAAGGAACCACTTTGCTAGATTCCCATGAAATGGACGCTCCTCGACCCTGATAATTAACTACTTCTGCTGTCTTGGTCTCCAAATCACACAGGAAAATGTTCCAGCCCAGTCTAATAAACACAGATGCAGAATTCTTAGGAAGAAATGATAGTATCTGAGTCTCTTTAAAATACAAGCTAAAGGTTGGTATCTGCTTCCATATTGCTTTGAAATTCAATCTCCACCTCGGAATCCAATTGTACTTGATATGAGTACAGTTGCAGTAAGTGGATGAGTTAACTCCTGGCTCCTTCTCAAGAACCCATATCTCCAAACCCAAATTATTGCTCTGACCGTACTGCAATAGCCCATCTGACGATTCCCCAAGAACAGATTCCTCGTGCTCCTGTGATAACACACCAGCCGGTAATTTAACCAAAGCTACATTCCTATCCCCTAAACGTGGATCATAAATAGCAAGTTTTCCCCAAATTGCAAGCCAGTGCACAACTCCTGCAACCACCATACCTACAGTCCTTGGGCGCAACGAAAAAGGTGAAGAACACATCAGAGTAGACTGCTTCCATTTCCCAGTTTTCGACGAGTAAGTCTCAACCGATGCAGTGTTGCGTTCCTTAAGCTTAGATTCACATTTCGCACGCATCACCTTGTAACAAATATCACCCTCAAGATATTCCTCAACAATCAACGCCATACAGAGAGTTTTATAAAACTGCTGAGGCTCCGGGAGCTGAAACCGTTGCTTGCTCATCGTATCATAAACATAGTAAGTCTTGGGGTGTACACCAGAAAGTATAACACCATTACAAGAATCCATAAAGTAACCAAGTTTTTTGAGAATTCCAGAGCGCACCAAATCATCACCCTCTTTACAAGTAGACAAAAACGGAAGTGCAGGCTCCCAAGAAGGACGACGATAACCATCACGAGGCCTTCCAAGATACAGAAAGTTGCATACAAAAAAGCCTAATTGACGATAATTTTGGCCCCATTGAGTCAAATAACGACGATGAAAGGAAGAAGTGCATATAAAATGGAGCCATCTTTTGGAGACAAGGATAGATTTGAAGACAGTTGATGGTGGTACACGAAGTAGAATCTCATGCATGATGTCATCACAGTTAAGTACATCATAAACACTACTAATAATATCAATATTATTACCATGACTCGTTTTCGCTCTTTTCTTCTTCTTCTTCGTCTTCGCCATTTTCGTCAGCTAGGTTAAGTTTATGCCAAATTCATCATAATCTTCAGAAAAGCTGGAAAGAAAGAAAAAAAAACAGACAAACCTAAAATCGATGGTCCAACAAAATTAAGCTAATTTCACTCTATAATCGCAGAAAATGGTGGTGAAATCGAATCATCATGCATGCAGGAGAGGGGAAAGAAAAAGTACAAAAAAAAAAACAAAAAAAAGAGAGAGAGAGAGAGAGAGAGAGAGGAAAAGATGGAGTTTCTCACTGATTGTGACGGCGGAAGAGAAAGTCCGGCAGAGTTTTCCGGCGAGTTGAGATCAGTGCGATGGAGAAAACGGTGTCATTTGCATTTTGCTTTTTGATTTGATGGAGCTACTTCACTACTGTACTGAGTGAGTTTTGTTGTTTCTATAGATTGGGTTTGTGTGCGGTTAGGATGATATGATTGCATTGTAGTCCATCATATCTAGACCGTCCGATTAAGATTGGACGTCCAAACTTTAAATTAGAATTTATTATATAATTAAAAATAAACAAAGTCTAGATTGAATGGTTTCAATGTATTGTATGTGGTTTGACTGAAGTCAATTCAAATTCGGGTTTTTAGATGTTAATTCAGGTTTTAAAATAGGTCTCATTTATAATAAAAGAGTGAAAGTATAGGTGCATGTATAAATTAAAGAGAAAATGACACTCTTATTAATATATGAACAAAAATATAGACCTCATATATATTTTTTATTTTTTATGTATCAATGATAAAATTTTGTTAAAGAGAACCAGAGAAAAAAGTAAGTCATTTTTTTTTATATGGATTTTTCTACAAATTTGCATATATTAAGTTTAAAATAATAACATTTGCATTGAAATTTGTACATTTTATATTAAATATAAAAAAATTTAATAAATAATTGTTGTTTTTTAATAAAAACTTATTACTTTTAGTTTATTTTTTTAACAAGTACTTTTAGTTGTTTTAACATGTGCAATATTACACATAATAAACAAACCCAATATTAAATGTACTTTCATCAAAGTACTATTTGGTTAGTTTCTGAAACACATTGATTAAATGTACTTTTTAGATTTTGTACTACTCAGATACAAAATCTAAAAACTAAACCAAATAGTACTTTGATGATGAAACTACGTTTAAATTAAAGAGGTATGCTTGAGAAGCTGGACCAAATAATAATTTAGTGAAAATGCAATAAATTGACCAGCTCCATCAACTAGCAAAACACTAAAGATAAAATTAAAATATATTAGCAAAATAGTGAGTTGAAGTATCTTGAGACACAGTTTAACTAACCGCCACTTTATTTGCTTCACGGTGACATGAGCGACATCAATCTAAAATTATCTGATTGCAGAACCAAGGTACCAGCTCTAATCTTATGAAGTGTTGTCATTTAAAGTTGTAATTAAATGACAACTTGTTGTAGGGAACAAAACTAATATGATTAAACGCTATAATAACGTGCAAATGACAGACAGAACTAACTGATAGAATAAAAAGAGAATCAAAAAAGGTGCATAGGCACAATTCTGTCGGGTAAGGCCAACTAGATTTTGAAAGAATAAGAACAATAATATTACAACAGAACCTAAGCAAATACAATGCTACATATACAAAAATTCCTTTATTTACATCTTCAACTAGAACAACAATACAAATCTAGGCTGTAAGATGTAAAAATCAAACAAATATCGACCATAGTTTACATCACCGCTTCTTATTATTACAAAAATCAACATATCAAACACAGGCTCCTATTTGGAGCAATATCCCACTCATCGAGTCCTTTTAGAAAAGATCGGAGAGCAAGATGTTCAGAAGCATATGTCATGAAAGATGCCAATATGATGCCCCCAACAACCATCAAACCTAACCTGTTACAATTACAAAAATAAATGTTATGTGTAACTTCCAAAGGAAAGAATTTGCCACTCAAACTGATTTTTAGCCTTTCCAATGCAAACTTAAAACCTTTAACATTACATCTCTTTTGGAATTCAGATGAGTGGATTACTATTACATAACTACAACTTGCTAGCCACAACTTATTAAAAAGCTAGTTACAAGAGAACAAATATGACACTTGATTCATAAAGCTGACCGAAAACAGTACATGTGTATAGGGCCACCAAAATTAATTGTAATATGTCGAAATTATAAAAGTTGGTCCATGTTAAAATTTTATTATTTTTCGGCCTCTTTAACTGTTGAATCACAATAGAAATTTGACAAGTAGTCATTAGTCAGTGATAAGCCGATAACAGACATGCAACTGGCAACAAAGAGCCACTTTTGGAACCACAGAAGAAATTTTCACCCTCAAAAAAGGTTGAAAGTATTTTAACTGACAAATTATAAATGCTGTAATAAGAAATCTTTCCTAATACATTAGAACGTAAATTACCTTAAAAACAAGGCAGTTATTCCAAAAAGACAAGGCAAAGATGGAGCACCAATGGCCAACAAGGCCATTCCTAATCCATAGTACCATGTAGCAGCATCACATGATGATATCTGTCTTTGATGACCTGTAAATACGGTATAAATTATTTTACTGAAGAAAATAAATTATGAAAAAATGTATCTCAAATTCAAAATTGATAAAACCACGGAATAAGCTTTACTCTTGATAACATACGTTTTCCAGAATCATAATCCAAAGACTCAGGAAGTGACGAGGATGCTGCTCGTGATGCCACATGTTTTCCCCACCGATAAACCAAATGAAGATAACCTCCAAATAATACAGTAAACATTGTGAATGTCCATTCATACATCAAAAGCAAACCAGTCCATGGCATCACTTGCCGGGGAACAATCAAGAGAGCTAGTCCAAGAGACACCACAGCAGCCGTTAAACAGAAACATACAGAAATACCGCCCAAATAGGTAGGAACCTTGCACTGAGAACCATTCGGGAGCTGCTTGACACCATCAAAACAAATCTTAATATGTTGAAAATTATAAATATAAGCATGCAAGTCCTACTAGAGGTTATGCATCCTGTTATTTGAATCCACGACATGACCACATTGACCAGGTCATTTGACGATAGTAGTAGACAGACACGTATAACTTCCTATACAGGAAAAGAACATGGGGCCCTGTACAAGTGATTTTGGGAGGCCTTATACAAACCATTGTGTTTGTCTACCTCATCAAAATCACATGACTAGATCATATGCAGGCCTCAAATGAGATGATCCAAATCTAAAACCAAGGAGACCGAGAGAAAACCAACCTGATGGATTGAATTGATTCCTGATGTTGAGATAGTTGTATAGGGAAGTGGTCCACTTGATCTAATCTTATAATAAAGGTGCCTGACTTGATCACATAGGGAGCCTCTACAAAATGAACCAAAGTACTCTCGATTCTGCAAAAAATACAGTATTCCGAGACTTATTCGAAGCCCTATGTGCTTAATGCTTGAGATTGGACGAGAACATAAACTCATTCATGATAACTTACCTTCATAAGTGAATTATAGCAGTAGAATAATAAAGCACAGAATGGTAGGAAAAAGAGAAATTTCACAAGAAAATAGTCATTAGGATTTTGGCCGCCTCTTGTTCCAGGAAGGGACTCCCCGAGCTGTTCCCTTACATCCTGAAGAACCCCACCAGGGTAAGAAGAAATACGTCAGCAAACTTTTGTCACAAGCTTTAACAGGGTAGACATAATTGCTTCGGCAATGTAGCCTCTTTTACAACATTAATAACAGACCAAAAAAGGATAATTACCTGCCAGACATCAACAGGTTTCAAAAGCCAAGATGTCCACCAGTCCCAAGGCTTAAGGGGTCCAAGTGTATAGTGAATCACACGGAGCTCTTTCTCATCTACCATCCACTGGATAGATCGGCATGAACAGTTGGAAGAAAGTTAGATAATTTGAATTGAAAGGGAATGCCGAGAGACATATACATATATGCAAGCGAGTGTGTGTAAAACATTCTACATAATTTATTCATTATTTAAGATTTAATAATGAAATAAGAATGCATGGGGGTTGCAGCACTTGACAGCAATTCCGACTAGGTGTCCTAAAAATAAGACACTAAGATAAAATCTCCACAATAATCTGTGCTACTCACAGTGCCACCGATAAATCCTTTGAGAATACTGATATAGATAACTTGAATCCCATACTTTATTGCAACTATTACAGACAATACCGGTCAATAGGACATAGGACACTACATATAAAAACAAATAAACTCATGAATTGAACAATACCATTTTTAGCCATTAGGCAAATGTAACTGTGGGATTCTCTCAAATAAGTTAGGCATATATCAGATAAGGCAATCAACCTAGCATACATTCTATCTAAACTGAACTCAAATAAGCATATACATCTTAATGAAGTTTAAACAGAGCCATATATCAATTTTGCCTCAGTGACTCTAATTACTTATGTTACGACACGAGGAAAGAACCATCCTCTCAGTACCTTGTTAGCGAGCATGTAAAGACCAACATCTGCATTATACAATGTTGATAGTCTCTCCATTTCCGGAACAGGTCTGGATTTCAACTCTTGTGGGGACAAGTTTGGATCAAAAACACGTGCATTGGGAAAGTCAGAGTAATAGGAATTGAGAAATCCCTGATCTCCTGCCAAAGGAGGAAACACAGTTGAAGACAAGGCACTTCAACGAAACAAATGAACAGAATCTGAAATCGACACACAAATTTGTTTTACCTCCAGTGTAAGATTTAGTAGTTTTAATTTTGTTGACCATGTCATTAAAAAGAGTTTCAGATGGCTCGACCACCATAACTCCTGAATTCAACCTCTCAGAATGCTTCAAATTAGCACAGAATTTCCGACATTTGAAAAGATCGTCAATATTTTTAACCACGATAGTATCGGCATCGAGGTAAACAACTGCAAATTGACACATAAACAACCAACCAATAATCAAGAAGAAAACATTAAAGATAAGTAAACTGCATTTAGTAACAACAACCTTAAGTGTTACCTTTTTTGTAATTGGTCATGTTAAAGATTTTCAACTTAGTGTAAACACCCCAAAATCTCTTAGGACGAACACGGTTAGGATTAGCAAGTAAAGTAATCTGCTCAACTATCCATCCATCAGCCTACAAGACACAAACAAAAACCATAAAAAAAATAAAACAAGTAAAATAAGAAAACCTTTAAAAAAAAAAAAGATAAAGAAAGAATACTGACACGGAGAAGGTTTTTGGCGAAATAGGAAACACCATCAGAGACCAAAACAACCATGTCTTTATTGGATCTGGTGTCGCGTATGGATTTACCGAGAACACGAACGCCCAATAAGAATTCATCTCCGTACAAAAGAGTAACGTATGCTTCTTCATTTTCATTGTTAGATCCTCCTAAACAAGTTTGGAATTGAAGAATACAAAGTAGAGAAATAATCAAGCATAATAAACAACGCCAACTGATTCTTCTACTGTTTGGTTTCATAGTAGCAGCTTGATTCTTCTTGATTATCCCTCTTGTTTCGGTTCAACTTGAATTGAATTTTCGAACTTCTTTTTTTCTCAGTCGTCTCTGACCTTCGGTCACCACTGGCTGCGTGGGTGCGTCTACAGTTGTATAAAATCGCAGAAATTATATTTTTACACAACAAAGTATTTTCACACCAGAGAGTTAAAATGTAAGAATTCAGATGTTTAAGGATTAAACATGTTTCTAGCTCTTACATGGTCCTTACATTTCATTAAATGTTTTTAAAATCCTCATATTTTATCTCCGTTGTCAAAATTAGTCTTTGTTGTTAATTCTTTAACGGAATGTTGATGTGGCAGTTAGTAGGTCTCAAAGACTAATTTTGATAACGGATATAAAATGTGAGGATTTTAAAAACATTTAATGAATAGAAATAGTTGTCTTCTAAGCAGTTCTATAGAGATGTCTTCTTGTCAAACAACAATTGATTCTAAAACTCCTATTTCATGGTTTCCTTTATAAGAACAAAACCAAAACAACCACCATAAGTAATAAAACAAAGTAAAATACAAAGCAAAAATTGAACAAACTAATGCTCTCCCTCTATTGATGATAGCACCAAAACAACAGTGTTGTGTTTCACAACTGAAACCACCAACCAATTTCTAGACTATTATTCAACTTACCATGGAAAAGAAGAAACAATTAATTATATCAGCAATTACTTTTAGATCTATGGTTTTAACTATAGGTACTGTTGATTGGTGAATAGGAATACTACAAAGAACTTTTTCAAAACTAACAAAAAATTGAGTATTAATATGCAAATTAAAAAGTTCAAAGGAAAAACAATTAAAAACATAAAGACATGACTTGTGAAAAACAGAGTCTATAAGAAAAAGTCATGTAACTTCAACCAAAAAAGATGGAAGGAATTCTGATTCAGAATTCGTCCAATCATGTGACCTTCCACCTTTAATGGTAAGGGTATTCTGTTCAACAGAGTTCTTCACATCTTCCTTACCAAGTCCAGACATATCCAAACGAAGGAGCAGAGAATCCTCTGTCTCTTTCACATCCCAACCACTTCGAACTCTACTGTCTCCAATTCCACGTGAAGCAGAAAGGAATGGATTGTCCATTAATCAAATCAATTAAATAAAATAAGCAGGAAGAGAGAAAGTAGAGGTTTTTTTTTATGGGAAGAGAAAGTGAAGGTTGAGGAAGAGAGAAAGCAAGCACTGCTGAATACAGAGAGAGAGAGCCTTGGAAAATACATGCTAAAAGGGAAAAGAAAGAGGCACACGTTTTTTATTTAAAATTTGGTTTTCCAATGCATTAACTCATAATGAAAATGTAGGATTCAAATTTTAAATTTGGGCTCCAATTTTTTAGGTTTAGGGTTATGAAATTAGGGTTTGCATGTTTGCTAGGATTAGATATAAAGGAAAATAATTTAAACAAATTATCCGCATAAGATCCAACAAACATGAGAAACAGATCTAACAAATCCGTCTATTTCAGAACGTAAATCATACAAAGTGATAGGGCCTTAGTCATACTGCAACCTTCAATAGCTTCATTAGAACACATCACCAATGCACATGGCCACAAGAGTCTGCCGTGCTGGTTTCTCAGAGGAGCAGCAGAAAGGGGATTATACATCCCTACCTAACTAGCTATAATACCATAACAACAAACCTAAACAGCCTATACAAAAGCATAAACTAATTCCTATTTCTAAACTTCTTCCTTGGATAGACTTGCAGAGTCCTTTTTGCAGTGTCATTAGTTCCTAGCCCACACCAGCTGGAGGAGCTAAAAAAGTAAAGTCGTCTGGAGGAGGATCATTTTAAAGATTTTTTCGGCCTAGTTGCGCAGTTAACTGATCAGCAGCTGCCATAGCACAAGATGCCGGACCAATGGAACCTTCATACCTGTGAAAAAAAGATAAGTATACAATGAAAAGTGGGACAAAAATAGAGAGAAAAGTGCATTTGAATTCTATGATAAACATGCTGGATAGAATTATATACTTACAGAGCAACCAAAATATATGCCGCTGTTTGCATAACAATTGCACCTTCCCCAGCAGGTTTTGATGTGTTGATGCACCTTGCACTAAACCAGTTCTCATGAATTGTTGTTACCAAGTCTGCCATCCAAATTTACATCAGTAATGTAAGAGAAGAGAGCTACGATGCACCACAGCAGCGGGCAGAGTTACAGAAATGCACAAAAATTGTGGTGAGTCTAATGACATGCATATGAATATATCATGCATAGAACAACATGCATCTGCCTGTCCATCTGAAATCCAGAACATCATAGACCTTCAAACTCGATGCTAATATATGTTTGGAACACTTAATTTTAGGGAATAATCCCCCCTCCCTTCTTTCAAATCCTCTTGTCACAATATTTTGTATATATGTTGTTTTAAACAGAAACCTAACCAATTAAAAAACACTAGTGAGCATAAAATTCTTAAGTAGACCGCTAAAAGTAGAATTCCAAAAAGAAGTTAATCAGAAAAATAAAATTTCCATACAGCTGGAGTTCTTCATTAAGAACTCAACGAGGGTACCACGACTAGGTAAAATTAAGTATTGGCCAACAAAATTGACCTCAACTAATCTTAGGGATTTGTATTAGAAGATGCATCAGCAAGCAGCACACTCCCCAAACATGTGACTGTCTTGATTATTCCTATTTCCTAGTTAAATAGAGGCATTTTATTCGCATAATACAAGAATCAATCAAGGTAAGTTGAAGTTGAAGCTTACACTGATGGGATCCAATATAGAAGCTCTGAGTCTGGAGTTGATTATTTCTGATGAAGTCGACAAAATGTCTTAATTCAACGATATTGACTTTAATTCCTTCTTGTTCAGCACTGGCAGCATTCATTCATTCATAATCATAAGTAGTAGAATTGGATTTGGAGAAATAAGAAAAAGAATAATGGTTGTTGTTAAAGATTCTTACAGGGTAGATAACAAGCGAGAAGGTGCAGTTGGATCATAATTAATGAGCAAAGCAGCTTTTAAAGGAAGACCTAAATCGATGAATGAATCAAATAAATAAATAAATAAAATGAATCTACGAAGCTAAATAACTAACTCACGAGGACCAATGTTGGTTGAAGCCCACTTATCCCATGTTTTATGCACAAAACCCCAATCCATTGCGCACGGAGATCCAATCGAACAACAAGAAGAAGAAGAAATGAACCAAGGTTACTCACTCTCCTTCGGAATCTGATTGTCTGCTTCGCTTCAAGTACAAACCTACCCAATTCACCAACGATGCTAACCAAACAAAACGCTTTATATATTTGAATGTATCGGTGAATTTAAGTTAATAGTTAAATGATGTTCTATAAAATATAAATATTGAAAAATAGTTATTTTTTCCATGATCGTTGATTTGTAAAATTATGAAGGTAGAGTACCGGTACACCTCACTTTGTGATTGTACCGTAGAAGTTCCCTTATAATTGTCCAAAAACAAAATAAAATGGACCGAACAAAGAAGAAGAAAAAGAAAAAAAATCTGAAATTGTGTAATTTTCGTCCAAAAAACCTTACACTTCAGAAACTTCAATAAAAACCTTGAGATACTTTAGTCAATTTTCTCCCTCCATTTATTTTTGTTGTTATAGGGAGCAGATTGTCTCCAGTCCCAGTCACAGGAGAGTGCAGTGGAATCACATCTATACATTTTCCTCTACTTGACTTGGTCAAGATAATTAAATAGTCATCTAATTGTGAAGATTTTCAAGTGAAAAGTTCACCGGAGAGGATCCCAATCCGTTGTTACACCTTATGACGACAGTTAATTGTACACGTGACACCTCCACGTTATGCCACGTCACATGGGGTGATTGACTTTTTTTT
>Ga0228711_1002273_pt1 | contig 29395 bp, 21 predicted proteins | sample MedpolnodulmetaG_2_FD_177996 | JGI IMG/M metagenome (GOLD analysis project Ga0228711, IMG submission 177996) | Root nodule microbial communities from Medicago polymorpha collected in Santa Monica, California, United States - brown nodules | ecosystem: Host-associated > Plants > Roots > Nodule... | reverse complement strand
CCCCTTCTTGTGGCTTTTCTCACCTCCAATCTTTATCATTGATTTCACTCCTCAGAGACAATATTTTTAATGAATTACTTTGTTTGACTAAAAAAAATAAGCAGTTTTAGTCTTTTCCTATTAAATATGACATTTTCATGACTGTGTTCTAAATTCAAAATTTAAATATTCGAAGTGTAGTTCGGTTGTTAATTTGATGGACATTGGTTTGTAGGGGCCTGAATTCGAACCTACAGATTCTCGACTTCTTTTCATTTATAATGTGAGTCTAAACACTAGACTACTTGAGAAAAAAGTTCAACATTTAATGATAAGATAATATTTATCCTTTTATTATGAATATAAGTAGATTGTCCTGATAAGATTAAAAGTCTTCCTGATGTGCCTTGTACGTGGCCTATTGACTGTTAAGTTTTTTTATTTAAACAAAAAAATTTGTTTGACCTACGCATGACGTAACTTTGGTCGTAAGTCTCTATCAACATATTTGACTTATTTTCACCGTTACGTAAGGTTACTGTGTCCTATGTCATCTTTATCTTTGATTTAACACCTAATAGACAATATTTTTAGTGAATTTTTTTGTTTGACTCATTAAAAATAAGCAGTTTTTCTCTTTTCCTATTTAATTTGATGTTTTCTTGACTCTGTTCTAAATTCAAAATTTAAATATTCTAAATATAGTATGGTAGTTAATTTCATGGGCATTGGTTTGTAGGGCCTGAATTTGAACCTACATATTCCATACTTCTCTGGACTTATTATATGAGTCTAATAGACAATATTTTTAATGAATTGTTTTCTTTGACTCAAAAATAATAAGAAGCTTTTGTCTTTTCCCGTAAAATTCGACATTTTTTTTACTGTGTTATAAATTCAACATTTCAATCTTCTAAGTGTAGCTCGGTTGTTAATTTCATGGGCATTGGTATGTCTGGGCCTGGATTTGAACCCCCAAATTCCCCACTTTCTTATACTTATAATGTGCGTCTAAACACTAGGCTAATTGACAAAAAAGTTCAATATTTAATGATAAAGCAATGTTTATCCTTTTATTATGAATATAGTACTCCATCTTTTCCATAATAAATATATTCTATTTAAAAATAAATAAATTATTTTAATATTTAAAATATTATTTTAATAATTAAAAAAATTATTGAAATTACTTTAATATTTTTCATCAAATCTTTAATTTAATATAATATTTTAATAATTAAATATTTATTAATTAATAGTTAAAATATTTTCCATCACATCTTGATTTTAATGTATTAGTTTAACAATTAAAATATTCTATAAACTAATACACATTAAACAAAACAATTAATAACAACATGAATATTGTTTGCCTAAAGGAATGTTATATTATTGGTGTCATTCAAAAAGGCAAAAATTTATATTATCTTTGTTATAATATTGTTGGTACAATTTTTTACGATATGAATGTGCAAAATATTAATCATATATTTTTAATCAAAATTAAAATTTCTTTAAAGTTATTGTTTGTAATTTATACAAATTAGCTTAATAAAAACTTGAAGTTTTTCTAAAAAAATTGAATATAATGAACTCATAATTTTTTTAAGAGAGAGAGAGAGTGGCAAACATTATTTTATTAAAATATATTTCTTCTTTTTGACTTGAATTTAATATGAGTAAATATGCATTAACTTTTATTTTGACGAAATGCAAACCAGTGGGCTCAGGACCAAAACTCCGAAAAATTGAAATAAAAGGACTAAAAAGCAAATTTAAAATAAGGGAATCAAAACTCGAAACATTTGAAATAACATGACCAAAAATCTTATTTTTAAAATAAGGAGGATCAAAACTTTATCTTTTTTATTTTAAAATAGGAAGAACAAAAATGCATTCAAGCCTTAAAAAAATTACACTCTACTCTCCCTTAGAAAGCTCGAATCACATCTCCTTAATGTTTTTTGAACGATATTCTCCTAATGTTAAAATGCATTAAAAACTATCATTCAAACGAGCACGTTTGTCTACTATTTTTATTGTGCTTACACATATAAATTATAAACAACGTTTATATTAAATCTTGATTATGATTGATAAAACTAAAAGTCTTTTTCTGGTGCGCCTTGTGTTTGACCTATTGACTGATAAGCTTCTTTATTTAAATAAAAAGATTGGTTTGGCCTACGCGTGACGTAATTTTGGTATTCAGTCTCTATCAACATATTTGACTTATTTTAACTGTTACGTAAGGTTACCGTGTCATATGTTATCTTTATCGTTGATTTGACACCTCATAGACAATATTTTTAATGAATTGTTTTCTTTGACTCAAATATAATAATTATCTTTTGTCTTTTCCTATTAAATTCGACATTTTCTTGATTGTGTTCTAAATTCAAAATTTAAATATTCTAAGTGTAATTAGGTTGTTAATTTCACGGACATTGGTATATAGGGGTCTAAATTTGAATTTACGGATTCCCCACTTCTTTGTACTTATAACGTGAGTCTAAACATTAGGCTACTTGATAAAAAAAGTTCAACATTTAATAATAAGATAATGTTTATCCTTTTCTTATGAATATAGTACTCCCTCTTTTCCATAATAATATATTATTTTCATAATTAAAATATTACTTTAATAATAAAATATTATTTTAATAATAATAAATATTTTATTGAAATTAAATTACTTTAATATTTTTCATCAAATATTTTATAAACTAATACTTATTAAACAAAAAATGGATAGCAACATGAATATTATTTGCCTAAAAGAATGTTATATTGTTGGTGTCATTAAAAAGGACAAAAGTTTATATTATCTTTGCTATAATATTTATGTCTTCAAAAAAGTAAGTATAATTCCTTATAATACGAATGTGCAAAATATTAATCCTATACTTTTAATCAAAATCAAAATTTCTTAAAATTTATTATGTGTAATTTATACACATTAGCTTGATAAAAAATTGAAGCTTCTCTAAAAAAAATTGAATATAATGAACTCATAATTTTTTTAAGAGAGAGTGACATTATTTTATTAAAATATATTTCTTCTTTTTGACTTTAATTGAATATGAGTAAATATATATTAACTTTTATGATTAAAATTATTTTAATTATTTTTGTCTGGAAAGAGTTATTTTTTGACTAGAATGTGTAGTAAATATTTATTTTATTAAAATACATTTTCTTCTTTTTGACTAAAATTAAATATCAATAAATAATCATAAATTTTCCCTTTGACAAAATCCATTTGAGAGTACTATATAGTCCAAGTGAATGAGTCTTATTTTTCCACAACACAAAAACCAGTGTCTCTTGAAACTGTACTTTTGGTGACTTTTGCCAAAGACTTCAGTTTTTTTTTGACTCTGTGTGTGTATCTGAGTAAGTACTGAGAAACGGTGTGGTGTGTGACAGTAAAAAAGCTGATATTTTCTGCATCTAAGGTATTCCTTTCTTCCTTCTTCATTTCATTTCTTTCTCTTTCTTTTCCAAAACAAATGAAAAACTCTTTTTTCTCTACTCTCTACACTCTACTCTACTACTAGCTTACTTTTTATACGTAAAAATAATAAAATATTCTTTTTCTTATTATTGCATTGATTTGAAATTAAAGGTTGTTGGTGTTGGTGGTTGAATTTGTGTCTTTGTTCTATTACATGCACATGTGCTGAATTATTTGGTTTATGTTACCTTAATTCAGGTTCTTCAAGACACACTCATCATCATCATTGCTTGAAGATTTGGACTGGTAAATTACTAAATCTTTGTTCTTTTTGTGTTAGTGATTATTTATTTTTATTTTTTGGAATTTAGATAAATTGAAAAAAATTGGAAATTTCGATCTGGGTAATTTTTCTTTTTTCTAGATTTGTTATACTTTAACTGAAAGTTAATATTTTTAATTTTTTTTTTTTTGTAAAAAAGATAAAGTTTTTCCATTTATGTGTTTTTAACCTTATTTAGATTGTGTTAAAAATGTAAAGCTGCAAAAATATCATTGTATTATAATTGCTGTGTTTAATTTGATGCTTAGATTGCAGTATCCTTAGAAATTAAATATTCCACAAAATTCAATGTTCTAAAAGAAACATCTTTGCCAGTTGTTTATAGATTGTGTAATTTGAACTAGTAATTTTCATGCCTTTGAGAGTTTAATTTTTCATGAATGCATTAAATTTCAATATTTTTGTATATTGAGTTGTTATAATTTTAACTATTCAGTCTTATCTTTATGAGGGGGTTTGATTAGTTGATGAATTATTTAAGTGTGAAGAAGTTTTGTGTAATGTGTTGTTTGAACTATTCATTCTTGTGTCTGTGAGAATTTAATTACTCAGTAATATATTTTAAATGTGAATTTTTTTGTATTTGGTTATGGATTCCCAGCCACTAAACCAATGTTGCAAAATCTTGTTTTTTTGCAGGAAAATGGCAGTAGCATCTGATATTCGTGCTTGGGATGAGTTGATCCCTGATACTTTGGGGCTGATTTTCACGAAACTTTCGCTCTGTGAAAGATTGACCGTGATCCCAAGGGTCTGCAAATCATGGGCCAGTGCTGTAAATGGTCCTTACTGTTGGCAAGAGATAGACATCAGTGACTGGTGCAGCTACTCCGAGCCTCCCCAAATTGAGCGGATGGTTCAGATGCTGATTACTAGAAGCTCTGGATCGCTCCGGAAACTCAGTGTTTCTGGTATCCAGACCGAGAGGATTTTCACTTTCATTGCGGATAAGTAAGCATCATCCTTTGTTTTGTATGTTTGGTTTCATAATTTCATTGGAGATACAATTGAGAGTGTCTGAATTGCCGTTTGCCTCCAAACCTAGATTTGATTAGAAGTAATAAAATGTAGCTTTTTGGTATGAATAGTCTTCAATTTTGTGCAATCCTCTAATTTCATTGATGTAGTGCTTATCTCGCATTTCGTTATACTGCTATAGCATTTTGAGCGTCTGCCGCTATCTGCCATTACTAGAAATCCGAACTTCTTGTTAACTAAGTTTATTGTTCATTAACTTGATGTTTGACAGAATTTGCCATATTTTACTTATGTTGTATTTTTTTTCTCTTTTGCAAGTGCGGGTTCGCTCCAAAACTTACGCCTGCAAAGATGCAACATCAACACTTTTGCTGTTGAACAAATGACTGGAAAGCTTTCTAAGATTTCAATCTTAGATTTGAGCTACTGTCTCAAATTCTGTAGCAGTGATATAGAGACCATTGGGAAGAACTTGAAACATTTGGAAGTTTTCTGCCGGAATATGCATCCGGTAGAAACTTCGGGAAAACCATCAGAAGATGCTGAAGCACTCGCGATTGCCTCTACAATGCCAAAGCTCAAGCGTCTCGAAATGGCTTACAATCTCGTCACCAGTGAAGGTGTTTATAAAATCCTCTCGTCATGTCCTAAGCTAGAAATTTTGGATTTGAGGGGTTGCTGGGGTGTCAAACTTGACTCCATATCTGTGCAGCAAAAGTTTCCGAAACTTGCGGTTTTGGGGCCTCATGTTATTGGATATTACGAGATGTTGGAAGATTGCTCAGATATCTCGGATTCTTCTGACTCTGAGTATGACGATAGCGATATGGATGAGTATGACTATGATGATGACAGTGATGATGGCATTTGGTATCATCAAGGAGGGATTGAAGAGCTAGAGTTCAGGGCTTATGCAGGAGGTGTCGAAGATGCTGCAATGTATTGGCCTCCGTCTCCATGAACTGTGTTCTTGTTTCCCTCAGAACTATGTTTGGTTTTATGTTTTCTGTAATTAGTGCTTCTATGCTTTGGACTTTCTTTATGCTCCTTGCATAAAATGTACCAAAGAAAATGAAGTATTTGGGCTTCCTTGTAAGAACTTAAGATGTTTATACATCTTAAGATATTTGAAAGTTTCTTAGGTTCTCATTTTCATGGAATAAAGAGAAGTTTGTATCAAAGGAAATAAAAATATTTTTTTTTGCAAGCCATCATAATAAATAATAATAATAATAATGTATTTCCTATATAGTAGTTTTTTTTTTTGGGTGGTGTTATTTCCTATATAGTCTAACAAACCATCTTAAATTCATTCAAGTTACAAAAAGTGTCCACATACAGAATTAATAAAGGAATTTATCAAAAACAAATTTATTTTATAAATTTTTTAATTAACAAGCAAATGTCTAAAGCACTCTTGGCAAGACAATTAAATTTATGTGAGATTGATGGACAAAGTAAAGACAGCTATAAATTAAAACAAGAAACTATGATTTCCCAGGTTAGGGAGAAGAGAGCATAGAGTGGACAGAACAAAGGTGTAAATCTTATTAGTTTCACAACAGTCATTCAACACAATGAATTTGCAGGATTCAATATGTTGACTTTTGAATTTTTTTGTGTCCTAGTGGATTTTATATTTTATATAAAATTGATAATTTCCATTGTACCAATTTTATCTTTTTTTGTTGATAATTTCCATCACTATTTGATGTATATAAACCAAGTCCAAATGCTTTTGTTTGTAACAGTAACCAAGTCTATAGAGGTACTTTTGTTTGTTAGCATCATTGGGATAATGGACACAAACCAAAAAAAGTACCATTGAGATAATGTTCACAAAGGACAGGAGTACTTATTTTGCCCTATGCCTAATGGAGATGTACTTATTAAACAACATCTACGTAGATGCTTTAACATTGTACCAATATGTTTTTAACATTTTGGTTAAGAAGACAGGTGAATTTGTGTTGCAATTTTCAACGTTTATAAGTTTTTTTCACTGTCCTAAGCCAAGACCATATGGTTCCTCTTGTCTTCCAATCAAAAGGTCCAGTTAATTAGGTGTCAAAATCACATAGAGCCACCATAGTTTTACAAGATTACGATGATTTACGGTCTAAGAAACCTATCGTAAGACCAAACATGCATTTTTTGTTTGAATCAGCAAAATATTATTCAATAAAGCAACACTCGTACAAAAAAGATCCCGTATATATACGACAACCTTTCCAACACCAAAAGCAAAAACAATAAAATTACTAAACAATGGCTAAAGGCCAAACATGCATTTCATCTGATTTTTCTCTCCCATTTCTTTTCTTATGTACTTCATTGGACCAAAAGTGTGATGTTCAATCTCCACTAATGAAACAAGAAAGTATTAGATTTCGTTCAATCTTCACTTAATGCATTTCATTGTATCGATTACATTAGATTCATCTTCGTGTTGTTAAATTTTTCCTTCTATCTTTGTTTTTACAACATGTAACTAATTTGCTTGGGTTTGGGTGGATGTCTTAATGCGTTATAATTTTTTGATTAAATCTAACTTCAACTTCCTTTTAATTCATATATTACATCTCCTTTTCATACTATTCTTTGATGAAATGTCTAAGAAAGGATTATAGATTTGAAATTTTATTTATAAAAAAAAAGGGAAAAAAATCACATACCTTTATATGGATTCTATAGTTTTAATGTAATTGTCTCAATTTTCTTCACCCAAGGAGGTTCATTTTTTTTAGCAACCTAAGGAAGTTCATTGAAGTAAAAATTTTGAGGCTTATCCTAATTAGTAGTAACTCAGAATATATCGGGCGAAATCTAATACTAGATTTGTCTTAAATCGCTATTTATCACTTTTAATAGTCCATTTATTTTTGGACCAAATTTATTGTTATATTTTTTTTTGGGTTAAGATCCTCTCCATTTATAAATTTCTCCATTTGTTGTAATTTGGAAAGAGATAGACACAAAAAATAAGTGGTGGGTTCCATCACTAAGTGGGTCCCACCATCATTAATTATTTTTTATTTTTAATGTGTCTTTATCTCTCTAAATTGAACAAATGGAAAAATTTATAAATTGAGAGAATTTTGAACCTTTTTTTTTAGTATCATTACAGTGAATTCGTTCATTACAACTTATTGCATTCACTCATTCCATCTTTGCATTTGACTATGTTTATTATCATTGCATTAATCACATAACTCTTTTTTATTTTAACTTTTGGTCGTTGATAATTTTGAAGATAATCCTTGTGAGAAAGATTGCAACAAAAAAAAAAATCATTGTGAGAAGGATCCTTCACTCTTTTTTATTCTCAAATATAAATGTTATTCTTATATGATAAAGGACTAGAACTTAGAAAAATTGGTAACGGAAATGGGTATGGATTATTTTCTATTCAATTTTATCCAGGAAGAAAGTGAATGGAAACGTGTTGTTTTCGAAGCTTGGAGTAACTTCATGGTCAAATTTTCAGACTCCATAACTTTAGAGAATACCAATGGAGGAGCAATGTCTGAAAAACTTGGTGCTTAATCTTTATCAATTAGCTCACAACAAATGATTAATGCAATATATTTTTTGTTTTGATTAATCTCTAGCAAATTAGTAATATATCTCAGGAGAAGATGAAGATTTGTATGAATGAAAACAAAATCTTCAAATCTATTTTGAACTGATTTGTTTTCATGAAACTTACTCCCATAATTGTTTCTGACAAAACATATTGAATTAAGTTAAAATCATTATTAACTTATCACTTGTACTTATTAACATGCATGTGCACATCGCACGTGGGCGATACTTGTAATTTACAATTGGGAAATACTACATTGCCCTTAGAGCATTGGTTAAGAGAACAATAATAGAAATATTGTGTTGGGAAGTGGTAAAAAGTGATGGATTCAACTTTTCAAAAGTTTGAAAATTGTAGTTTCCAATATAAAACTACTATTTTTAGTTTCTTTAACCATTGCCCTGAGGGCACTGGTTAGCAAGACCCTTTACAATTTATGATCCATTAAAAAAAATGAGATACCATACAATTGATTAGGGGTGTTCAAAACCGAAGCAACCCAATAGAAAAATCGTAAACTGAACCAACCCAAACCGAAACTGCAAAAAACCGCATTTGATTCGGATGTAATCAAATCATTTTCTTACTCAACCGCATGGTTTGGTTTGTGGTTTTCATTTGACCAACCAAACCAAACCAAACTGCAACATAAGAAAAATGTTAATGAAACATATGTCACCTAGACCAATACTCATATAAACTCAATGGAAACTTTTATAAAATAACTTTTTTTTTCTCTTGTTAAGTTACTTCTTTGTTTTGTATTTCAAAAACGTATTTACGTGCTACTTGAACTTTTAGAGAATATCTTAGTCTTTTGCATTTCTTACAAAATAAGATTACTTTATGCCTACGTTTTTAACTTGGTCTATGTTGTTGGAAACATTGTAAAATGAAAATAATTGTAATGTTTGATGAAATTTAAAACATTGTTGAAAATATGTTGTGTTTTAGCTTTTTAACTTGATTTTAATGTTGGAAACAAAAAATTATATCGTCTCAAAAAAATTGCACTAACTGATCCAACCTAAACCGCATTTGTTTGGTTTGGTTTGGTTCAGACTTTATTTTTAAAGTCAACCGAACCAAATCAAACCGTATGCTTTTTTATCTTGCAGTTCGGATGACTTTTACCCTCAAAATCGAACCAAACCGCACCGCAAACACCCCTACAATTGATAGATTTTCAAGTGTATTTTTTAAGTGAAACATATGTTACGAAACAAGCGAAGACTCCCTTCTACCTGTGCACTTAAATGTTGTAGTCAAATCTTATGAACATACAAGATTTACTTCAATTTTGATCACTCTCGTAGATTTTTTAATTTAAAAATTGTGATGTAATATATTTTAAATGATGTATCATCCGAGTTAATGATGTAAAATGACTAACACATGAAATTACAAAAATATATAAAAAAAAATTTTAAGTTTAAGTTCAAAAAATTATTCTTTTTTTAATTGAATTGATGAAATGTAAATAACTAACCCAACTAGATGGTTCTATATCATCAGATCATATGTTACTTCATTTAAAATATGTTACATCATTATTTTTAAGTTTAAAAATTAAACATATGGGTGGAATCACAGTTGAGTGATTTTAAAATGGAAGGATCAATTCCATAAATGAATGAAAATGTGAGGATTAAAACTGCAATTAAATCTTATTTTTTTAATATCTTATTAATACATATCTTTTCTATTATGATTTTGTCATTTATATGAAACTACTAATTATCATATTATTTTCTCATCTCTTCACTTTTTTTCATCTACATTGTCCCTAATTATTTTTTACAAGAATCAAGAATAATTTATATTTTTTTCAGAGACTAAATTAGATATTGTAATTTTTCTCATGGCCTAAAAATAGGAGTTCGCTCTAAAAAAATAGTGCAAGTGAAACTTGATTACATCATAGGACTAGTTTTCACGATATATATGACTAACATGATGGGTCTAGATGGAACCACATAATTTAATTTTAAATAGGGGTTGGAGATATCATTGTTCCTAATGAATCACGGCGTCGGTTTTAGCACACTTTGGGGAGCTGCAATATGTTTGGATTTATAGGTATGATTGACTCGATTGGAGTAAATAATATTCAGTTGAGTTGAAATTTATTTAAGGAGCTAGGAACCGACTCGACCTAAGGGTGCTAAAGGGAAATTGTTTTTCATCAAGGGACTTGGATTCGATGCCGTAGTAAATTCATATAGTTTGCCGCAATAGCAAACCTCGCTCATCAATTTTTGATCTGACGGTTTCAAATTTGCAGTATGGATTTCAACAATTTCATATAATGTCAGATCTTAACCGTTCACTTTAGATCGGACAGTGCAGAACAATTATTACGTCCATGCAGTAACTGCGTTATATCTAAATCCCTAACTATTGCATGAGATTGATAGTCTTTATTATTATTATTATTATTATTATTATTATTATTATTATTATTATTATTATTATTATTATTATTATTATTAAAATTCACTTGGAATAAAGTCAACATTTTGGCCCTTTACAGATGATATGCTGCAACAATTCTTATTAAGTACAAGACGATCAATCTCAAGACACATTTTCAAAATTTCTCTTGGTTTCAAAATTGAAGGGTAAAATAGTGCATGCATTTTTTTAAGGAAAATTTGAAAAGATTAAAAGCTAAAATTGATTGAAAAGAAGGAGATAATTTAGCTAACTTAAAACATCATGCCATGTTAATCATATTCTTTAATTTCATCTTCCACTTAATAATATAATTATACCCTAAAAACACAATCCTTATGATTTTAAGTTTGCCGTTAGAAGGAAGAATTGGAGTCTTGAGCATACTAGTTAACTACTCTACACATACCATATGAAGTGATGAGTACATTAAGTTATTCATTTAAGTAACAAAAACATAACGTGTATAATTTTTTGTAACTCAAGTTAAGAATTTAAATTAGTAAACTACAACATTAGTTCAATTGCAAGAGAAATTCAAACCGAAACTTCGATACTACTATCAACCCACATCAAAACATGACCTTTCTTAACAATTTATGCTTAAACATTGTTTTATAAAACTATACAAACTCAGCCAAGTGATACATTTTTTTAATCATTACTTTTTATATGCAAGGCAGCTTCTGACTATAACTACGTAATCTTATTAAGCATTAAAATTATAATCTATGAACATAGTTTCATTCAAGTGTCAACTATATTTCTCAGTAACATTTACAACGTGATGTATTCCCATTTAGGACATAATTAATGTACAGGCTTCCATTACAGATTTGAGTAAACATTACAAACGTAGAAAGTCCAAATTTATAAATTACTCCCTCTGGTCCTATTTAAAAGAAGTATTTAGGTCAATAAAAGATGATTTATTTGATTAAAAATTTAGATCAAATACATCAACTTTTGTTGACCTAAATGTCTCTTATAAATAAGACCGAAAGAAGTAGTTATCTTGAAATCTTTCTCAATATAACAAATATGAATGATAAAGAGTTCCAACAAATTCTAACAAGAAAAATGAAAGAACAAGGAAAAAAACATGCAAAAAGATAAGTAATATTGCACCTATTAATTATATCAAGGATTAGGATTATGTTGATATAGATAGAAAGATAATTTTGATATTAGCCAAATAGTAAAAGGGAAAAAAATAAGCCTCAATTCCAAATGTAACATCTCTAAGTCCATTTGTGTCTATAAAGATCAGAGTGAATAGTTTAAGTTAGTTACGAGGAGTTGTACACACATATACATATGATCTCTACTATTTTCTTTTGAACTCAAAATCAATAGGTATAAGATTTTCTTTGCTTTATAAAACCCATAATCAATTTTGTACAATCATTTTCAAAGGATCTAAAAAAGAAATCATAATTCAAAATTCGTCTTTAGCATAAAGCTAAATCTTACCCTAAGATCTTAATGGTTGCCGATTGTACCCTCGAACTTAATGGTTAAAGGTAAACTAAGTAGTTTATGCTAATAAAATCAACGGAAATTGATGATTCTATCGTGTAGTAACATTTCATTTTTCTACTATGATTCTCTAAGCGGCCATTCTCACTACACAATTGATTAATTATGTCCAACGTTTTGTTGGTGGATGAATATTCTCGGTCCTGTTTTTATATTTGATATTGTATTTAAATTTATTATATCATAGGGAGGGTCCATTTATCATGTACTGTAAAAAATTTATATTAAATAATTAATAATTAATTTTTTGAAAGAAAAAAAAAAGAAGCAATATTGTATATGCTTAGCATAATAAAATATTTTTAACAAAAATTGTTATAAAAAATGATTTTATAGAGAAAGTACTCAAAACAGATTATTATTTTAATCTATTTTTAGTTTTTTTCCCAATTTCTCAATAAAAAAATAAATAAAACTTCTAAAAATGATTATTTTATTTTAAAAAATAAATTGGTTTGCCATAAAATTTGTAACAATCGGGCCATAACATCTATCGATCATGCACTTATTCAGGGCTCGCCCAAGGCATAGGCTGGGGTGTGGCGGGCTAGGTCCAATTTTTTTTTTTACGGATGGGGGTGTATATAGTAATACTGAGTTTAAAGGTGGTATAAACAGCAGTAATTGCAAAGAGGATCCAAACATTTACCAGACTTAAATCCATCAGTTATTTCACTTTTTTTTACAACCCAGCAGCATTACATTTTCACACCCCCAACTCAACATTTTCACCCCCCAGCATTTCAATAGTCAAATTACAAAATTTAGAAGCAACACATAAAACGCAAAATATGTACTACTTCCTAGAGACGAAGTTTGTTTTTTACTTCGAGGTGTTTTTTGGTGTTTCAGATTGAATTTAACATGAATTTGTATTTAGATTTCATAATATAATATGACTTTCAGCATTAAAGTTTCATGTTTGAGACATCGAATTTGGTCTTGTTGTGATTTTTTATAAGTAATATATAATTTTCTATTAATAAATGATAAAAGGTTTTTATGTTACTGGAATAATAATGAAGTTCTTTGAGAAATTTTAAAGATAATAAATCAATAGAATTTTAGCGCCCCCCTTTTGTTCTGCTTGTGTTGGCTGTGATGATGCAGGAGTATGCGTGGTGTTGCCGGATTATTTTAGTCTGTCGCCTCATGTATACCCCAACATCATAATTTTAGCCTTGGTTAGGCCCCTCTTTCAGCCATCTATGGCTTTTTAGTGGGGTGTGTGGGGTGGTTTTGTTGGTTGTCTCGGGTGTTCCCGCAAATGCTTTTGTGCATCTTGCACTCATTCGTTGTGAATAATATTTGCTGAAAAAAAATAGAATTATCAAATGAGATAATGAAACTTATATAAAATAGTTTGGATTTTACTTAGCTTTGTTGTGTTTGGTTCGGTCGACCCAAATTTTTTTTGTTATTCTTTTTTATTAATAATATATAGGATGAGATGCATTTGACACAAGATATTTTGAAGTGTCAACATTGTTTGGATTTTAAAATATATATTTTGGGGACTATCTTGATTAATGCATATCTCATTCACCGTTTAACAAAAAAAAAAATTATGATCTACTATTATATAAGGGGGTCATTTTCTTAAACTTGGCCTAAAACCCATAAAATGTTAGAAATGGTCGTGACTTTATTCGAAGAAACTCCATGTATTTCTTTCCTAAATATATAAATGGATTTAATTTTTATACACACTTCTTATATATCAATCATGTGCTTTAAAATGGATTAAATTAAAATTTAGTTTAATTAATTATTTTAGTAAATGAAATATTTTATAAAGTAATAATTATTGAATAAAACAATAATGACATGACTGTTAAATTTGTCGACCTAGACGTTGTTATATCATCAAAATTGATCCCTAAGGGGAGATCAAAACTTGAAAAAAAATAGAAAGTGGGACATCAAAAACTAATTTTTAAAATGAGTGCTAAAACTTCATTGTTTTGAAAATAGGGGAATAAAAGTACATTTAAGTTTTTTTATAGATTTATCTTAGATGAGTAAGGCTACGAGGTCTTACTAGGATGAGACAAGTCTCAAGGCTCGACGAGAGCTAACAAGGATCCGTTAGAAGACCAATCTGATGTTAACACGTGGACTATACTTACGCTGCCTTAAGGCTCAACGCCGAAGGATCACACCAATTTCAGGACACCGTGTCGCTTCCAAGCATGCCTCCGGGTAAGGATCGACCTACACATGTCCTCTGACCGCTCCTTAATCACACGCCGCAAAATCCAGAGACTGTTATTCTCACGCGCGCCTATAGAAGGGTGACTTAGCTTCACCCTCAAGGTATGATACACTTTTCACAACATTTTCTACACACTCTTTCTTAGTTCTATTACTAACTTGAGGGTTTGATGCTAACATGTCTGTAGGCACCTTTCGTTCCATGACGAAGACTCATCGCCACCGTACCGGAGCACATTCCGCCACCGTTGCCTCTCATCCATCCTCACTGGACAAATCAATACCTATAAAGTATTTATTAAAAAGATTATTATGTTGATAATGAGAGGTTAAATCAGCGACCTTGCGAATGAGCCACTCTTTACCAACTAAGTCAACAGTGACAACTTTTTGATTTTGAAGGTTCAACATTGATTACTTGTTGCTTATAAAAATAAAATATATAATTATTACTCTCTCTGTCTCTATATCTAAGCACCATTTTATTAGATGCAAAAGGTGCTTACATACTGATACTGGGACGGATGGAGTAGTATTTAAATAGATAAATAATTGGAAGAAGAAATACATAATTGTAAGTTCTATAGGGACTACTAATAATTCAAATGGAGATAGGTGGGGGTAGGAGAAGCCGGAAGGAAGTGTAAGTGGGTTGGTGAAATAAAATGCTTAGACAGTTGTACCCTGCAGTGGAAGTCTTCAACTTGAAAACATAGTCAATTCAATTCAATGCAAAACGTAACCGAAAACACAATTCAATAATGCAATTCCATACATACACCTTGTTGCATTGCTTGCACGTGTGTTAACTTGGAACTGCAAGTTGATATGCTTTTTCCGTGTGGAATTTTGAGTTTGACCATCTTTGTGATATTTTATTTTACTATTTATAGGGGTTGGTAACTTGGTATGGTCTTTCTAATGTCGTCGATAGGGGGCTAATGTGCAAATAATGATAATCAGAGAAAGGTTTGCATGGATAAACAAGTTGTTGATCCCTCTAAATAGTGAAACAGAAAGGATGTTAGGAATATAATTTTTTTTAACCCTGGCTCTTATACTCTTTTATAAGATGAGAGTTACGAAGATCATACTACTTCATGTGAAACTCACTTTTAAAGTACCAAACTCGCATGAATTTCACCCAAAAAAAAAGTTTAGTGTTGAAAAAGAATTATTTTTAGCACTATTCATAGCTTAAATCAAATGTAATTGTTGACAAAATAGTTATTAAGTTAAAATGGTTTTCAGATTTATAATACCTAGAGTAAGATATAATAGTTGTTTGAGTTTGTTTCTTTCTCGCTCTTTTTAGTTTTCTTTTGATTTATTTTGCCTTTTTTCTTGTTTCTTCTTTTTTTGGGTTTGACATTTGTCTTCGGTTTTCTTTCGCACGTTTTGGTTTATGTTTCCCTTCTCTCTTTGTTCTTATATCCGTTATTTTATAAGTCTAAGATGTAGAGTTGGTTTAAAAAAATAATAATATTAAGCTTAATTGGCATCGCTTGCAGAATCAGTCACGTTTGTTTAAAAAACTTGTTCTTAAGTTTCTAATTCAAAATTTGTGATGTGACAATTTTTTTGTTTGATATATTTTTACTATATTTTTTATTTTTTGGAAATGATTGTTAGACCTCTGATACCAACATTGCTGGGAGGGATCACAGTCATCTATGATGATTTTTTTATGCATGCTAGTTTTGCTATAAAAAAAATACTTAAAACATGATAAAATAAAACTAATGTGACAAAATATCAACATGTCCACGTTCCCCCACTCAAATAAAAATAAAAAGATCAACATGTCCCACGCACTTATTTGCATAACTATATCAACTTATCTCATCGAAATTTACTTGTCATACAGAAAAAGTATAAACCTAATGTTACTATTTTATCTAAAGCATCAAAACAAAATAGATAAGAGGTACATGATTAAAAAATAAATAGCACAAACTACGGACAAAATAAATTTGTTGAAGGTTTGTAAATTGTGACGTCAACAGAAACCAAATTAATTAAATGTAGCAGACAATAACCAATCTATTCACCAAACTCTTTCACAACAACCTAAAGCAAAACAATTAGATATTTTGGCATTTTTCATAGATTATGTCAAAATTGACGAGACTTGCTTTTAGTCTCAGATTTATCAGCTCAGCTGTGATTACAAGATTTTTTAAAATATATTTGTTATATAAGATCATAAATTTATTCTTTGGATATATATTTTTTAAATATATCAACTATTAATATTATTTGTTTATTTTGGACTATAAAATGTGAATATCGAACGCATACAGATAGATAGTTTACTAATAGCTAGTCATATACAGATAATACACAATAATTATATTATATGACTATTTTTAATATGCATGAAAAGTGTCACAAAAATAAATTGAAATAGGTCTTATAATTAAAGGAAAAGGAATAATTGCATTTTGTAAATTTTCATTTTTGTCAATTTTTAGTCTCTCACAAAGATAAACTGAAAATATCAGTCCTAAGTCCTAATTTCTATCCATTTTTTTTATATAGTTTATGACAATGATAAAACAACATTCTAATTTTCTTGTGGTTAATCATGCGTATTTCAAAATAATGTAAGGTACACTTATGTCTATGCAACAAAAATATTTTACAAATGGGTCCAAATATTTTACAAAATAATGTAAGGTACACTTATGTCTATGCAAGAAACTGTACCTTACAGTAAGATAATGGAACACCCTTGCCCTATACCTTAGTTAACTTACTAATTGTACCTTTTGATATTTTGCTTATGTTTCTTTTCATAGTCTTTGACATGATTTTCCTATCTTTACTTGAAAGCCTAGCAATCTTCCTCAAAGCTAAGAGAGGTGTCTTCTTACACTTAGCACACACTACCTTAATCATATATCTAGATTCCTTGTTGATACTTTCGAAAATCCTCGATTTTCCTTCATCTTCCTTAGGGTTTTTGCGTCTAGACGCCTTTTTGCAACCTCATGTGAAAAAAAAATCACAACCCTCCCAATATTATGATCATGTAACCACTCATAACTTCACGGCTTAAACATTGAATTCACATGTCCTTTGGATGGACAAAATTAAGAACGTCGATCGAAACTCTGTGGAACGATCCTCATTAGACTCTACACTAATGGTCTGTTAGACGAGACAACACTAATCACATGGTCTACTAACATCTTATCACCCTGTTGAGATCCCTTAAGAGAACAAACCAACCATCGTTGTTTCGACTACTTTATTTTCTTCACAAACAATTGTTGCAGCCTTTCGACACACCCCATCACTCATAACATCATAACATTTGTCCATCTTAACCATCTTCACCCGAATAAAATTCAATTATTAAACTCCGCGAGTTTTATTTCGGGTATGCGAAACGTTGGCAGATGTATACTTGTCTCAAAAGAGGAATGTATATGGTTGAGTTTTAGTGTTTGTTAGATTTCATAACATTTGAGATGATAAAAATAAAATTCAATTATTTAATTAGGTGAAAAAAATAAAAATAAAAATAAAAAAGTAAATAAATTTGTTTAGATACATGATGAAGTTAGAAGATAAATGTTACACAAAAATATGATATTCTATTTCCCTCTTATCATATAATATGATGCTACATTCATTGTTTTCTAAAAACATTATACATTCCCCTAAAAAAACTATATTCATTGTACCCTCTTAGTAACATGTATCATCCAATATTTACATAATAGTTTAATTATTATTTTTGACAGAATTAATTATTTAATTACTAATTGACATTTTTATTAGAAAAAGTTGAATATAACAAAGTTGAAAGAATACCAATACATATGGCGTAGAATATAACAAAAGGAAAAAAATACCAATACATTCATATTTATACATTTAATTTAACAAATGAATGAATTATGTCAAAAAAGACAAATGAATGAATCTTACTAAAAAAAAGCCGCACCACAGACAGACCCTCCAGTACCCTTTACAAAAATCCTAAATTTACAAAAATACTCTTTCACCAAATGAAAGGATATACGATTTTTAAAAAGTTTATGCTAAAGTCACACACCTTAAGCTTAGATGTGAAAATTGCCGTTTTTCTCCAACTAATTCCTAAACCATTGTCAATTTTAAGATAATAAAGTAACAAACATTGTTTTTAAAAAAACAAACGAAATTCCCATGAGCTTAGCTCAGTTGGTAAGGATATTGCATATTATATGCAGGGGTCAGAGTTCGAACCATGGACACTCAACTTCTCCACAATTTAATTGTGTGAGCTCTAACTACTAGGCTACTTGACAAAAAAAAAAAATTTGTTTAAAAAAACAAACTTTAATTTTCCAAATATATAGAATTAGTTAGTTTAATTAAAAAAGGTAAGAGTATAATTGACAAATTGTACCTTTAAAATATCAAAACAATAGTTAGATAGAAATGTTAAATTCACACTCAAACAACACTTAAAAAAGAACAGAAGAAGTATTTGTTATCTAGCCACACATCTTTTATATTCACCACCAAATCCAATTGTGTTGTTTGTTTTAAGACGCGTGTTAATGGTTCCATGTTTGATGTGACGTTTAAAAACGTGTTTACAAACAGATGTTGTCTTCATATCACAAATCAGTTTTGTAGAATTTTGTTATAACTTATACCCAACTACAAATTCTAAAATAATATATTCTTTTTATTTCTTAAAACGTTTTGTGAAAAACTCTTGTTAACACTTGTATAGTAAAAATCTCAAAGAAGAAACCATTTGTAAATACAAACAAATGCATGAATGAAATGAATCTTACTATTTAAAAAAGAAAAACAAATGAATGAATTTGACTTTTGTTAGTCGCCACCTCTTAAACCACACCACACTCCCCATAATACCCTCAAACAAATCCTCAATTGACAAAAACACCCTTCCCCCAACTACCACCATGTCTCTCTCTGTCTCTACCCAACAACAACCCCCAATAACCAAACCCTTTCTTTCTTCTTATAAAACCCCCTCATAACTCCTCATACCCTCTTCAATTCCAGTTCACGCCACCTTCTCTCAAAGCGTGACCATTCAAAAACATCATAAGAAAAAAACATTCAAACAGAACAAAATCATTGTGCAACAAACAAACACAAAACACAAACACAAAACACAAACACAATGTCTCTCTCTTCAACATCTTCCACCTCTCTCATTCCCACCAAATCATTACTCCAACCCAACAAACCAAACCCACCTTCATTCCCCATCGGGCTCAAACCCATGCCCAAACCCAAACCCGGTTCAATCCTCGCCGTCCACGCCGCTGAACCAGCAAAAAACCCGGTCATCACTGAAAAACCCAGCAAGCCTCAACCAACCACCATCCCCCGCAATGCATCCATCAAATGGACCATTGACAGCTGGAAATCCAAGAAGGCTCTTCAACTTCCTGAATACCCGAATCAGGAAGACCTTGAATCGGTTCTGAAGACCCTTGATGCTTTCCCACCGATTGTGTTTGCTGGTGAAGCTAGAACTTTGGAGGAGCATTTGGGTGAAGCTGCTATGGGAAACGCGTTTCTTCTTCAAGGTGGTGATTGTGCTGAGAGCTTTAAGGAGTTTAATGCTAATAATATTCGTGATACTTTCAGGATTATTCTTCAGATGAGTGTTGTTATGATGTTTGGTGGTCAAATGCCGGTTATTAAGGTAAAAACTTTAAATTATGTTATTTTTTATTTTTTTTTAAATGATGTATCATAATCATTCATATGATTTGACTTTAGATTTGTTGTTATTATTGAAGTTAAATATTTTTAATGATGTTATGATTCTGGAAAGAATCAATTTTATCTGTCCAGATGGTAAGGATTTGACTGTTATTATTAAAGTTAAACATTTTTAATGATTTGACGATTCTGAAAAGAATCAATTTTATCCGTCCGGATGGTAATGATTTGACTGGTTTGTGGATTCGAATCACTCTATGGATTCGAATCCCAATGTTGATGTGATGGTAATATGTAATAAACTTCGGTGAGCCTTGAGATTTTTCCCCGACTCTGATGAGCTATCAGAAAAATGAATTTTGTATGTAAAAAAGATTCATTTTTTGTGTGATGAAGATGAAAATGTGAAAGTGGATTTTGTATGTGTAGGTGGGGAGAATGGCGGGTCAATTTGCGAAGCCAAGATCGGATAATTTTGAGGAGAAGAATGGTGTGAAGCTTCCTAGTTACAGAGGGGATAACATCAACGGTGATGCATTTGATGAGAAATCAAGGACACCGGATCCTCAGAGGATGATTCGTGCTTATTGTCAAGCTGCAGCTACTCTGAATCTTCTCAGAGCTTTTGCTACTGGTGGTTATGCTGCTATGCAGCGGGTTACTCAGTGGAACTTGGATTTCACTGAACAAAGTGAGCAAGGAGACAGGTATATTGTAACCTTCAGTTTGTCTTTTTCTTAATTTTTTTTCTCCAAGGAATTTGTGATTCTTATTTGTTATAAGGTTTCCTTGATATATTTTTTAGTTTCTGGTTTTGTTATTCAAATTAGTCTTGTATTTGTTGCTATGAGTTTGATTTGTGAAGATTTTACTGCTTTCAGTTGTTGATAAATTGACTATTGTAATTATAATACTTGACACATTATAAAGTTATTTTAGTTTACCTTTTAGACATTGAATTATGTCTAAAGGAGATTAATCTGATTCTTGAATATTTGTTTATGGCAAAAAGACAAGACATGTTTTTGTCTTTTCCACAGCCTTCTGAGAGTGTCTCAAAGGTATCACTCACTTTTGTTGAGAATATACTCGCTCAAAAAAAAATTGTAGAATGGAAGAAAATTGATTTTATTTTTTTTAAGTGAACTTTTTTTGGTTTCATTCATGATTGATAAAGGTATAGTGATGATTGATATAACAAGTGGGGATGCATGTTTAATGTGGTTGGTATTGGGTTGTTATTTTCCTCTCAAATAATGATGTTGATACTTATGATGATAATTGATAGTTATCTATGTAAATATTTATCTCCTGTTTTTCAATGGTGAAATGAAAGATTAAAAATAAGGACAAAAAATGTGAAAAAAGATAATAATTTAAAAAAGAGGATTCTTAAAAAATTCAGAATGATTGATTCAATAAGCTTTGTGTAGTTGATGTTAATATGAGGTTTAAACATTAAAGAACAGTGTTTATGTGTAGTTATTATTCTTTCATTTCTTTCAAGATAATAGTTGATCTCATGGAAGTGCTAACTTGAATCCTTTGCAACGGCTGCGGCTGTTGGATTGAGATCTAGATTCAACTGTGCCAATCTAAGTCTTTATCCAACGGCTCTGCAGCTGTTGACTTGTGCAGCCACAACTCTTTGTTTTGTTTCTAACATGGTCTAGTTATGTTAATGTTGGATATATAAATGTGAATTTTGGTTAATTAAACGTATTCTTGGCATGGCAGGTACCGTGAGCTTGCTAACCGAGTTGACGAAGCCCTTGGATTCATGGCTGCTGCTGGTCTCACAGTTGACCATCCAATAATGAGAACAACTGATTTCTGGACTTCACATGAATGCTTGTTATTGCCATACGAACAATCACTGACTAGGTTAGATTCAACTTCTGGTCTCTATTATGACTGCTCGGCCCATATGATTTGGGTCGGTGAGAGGACCCGGCAGCTAGATGGTGCCCATGTGGAATTTCTAAGAGGAGTTGCTAATCCCTTGGGAATCAAGGTTTGTACATTATTCTTATCATGCGACTTCAATTTTGTTTTACAATCTCTTATAAGTTGAGGTACTAAATATCATTAAGCAAGTAAATTGAATCACTTAGCATAATCTCTTATAATTTTTTTGATACATTGGCAGGTAAGTGACAAGATGGATCCAAATGAGCTTGTTAAACTCATTGAGATCTTGAATCCTCAAAACAAACCAGGGAGAATAACTGTGATCACTAGAATGGGAGCTGAAAATATGAGGGTGAAGCTTCCACATCTGATCCGGGCAGTGCGTAGAGCAGGACAAATTGTAACATGGGTCAGCGATCCTATGCATGGAAACACCATAAAGGCTCCATGTGGTCTCAAAACTCGCCCCTTCGATGCCATCAGGGTATGTAATTCTCATCAGCTCTTTCTTTTTTAGTTGGTTACATGTTGCTTTCAAGTATCTTTAATATCTTACTTTTTGATTTAAAATCAAATTTTATTTATTATCAGAAAATGAAATTGTTCCACTTGTGGTTCACAATCTTTGCAAGAAATAAATATCATGTCTACTATTAAAAGTTCTACTTAAAATTAAAATAAGGAAAAACATTGAAAAAGATTAGTGGGGAGTCAGTAAATCTTGCTTAATTTGACTAATGTACGTGAGCTGGTCCATGATGGTGGGCTACCAAACTTCAAGGCTTATATATCAAATTTAGAATTTGGAGTGGTAGGTGGCAAAAGGGCCACTTGTAGAAGTAGGTGAAATAAAGTATTCAAGAAATCATTTTTGTTTTCTTTGGTGTTATACGAATGTCATTATTGACCAATTGGGTCTAACATAGTTGAATCCCTTAACTATGTCTGAGTATAGGAAAAACTCACTTTGGCAATCTTTGTGCCTCGGCACATGATTCATCTCTGAATTTCGAGTGAACTCTGAATTTCGATCAAGTATTCCATTAAATATATGAAACCTGTCCCTTTAGTCTCTACTGTTAAATTGAGGGTATATTCCTAAACTTTTGTAGAGATGCCCTTGATGATTCACCGTTCACCTAAAATTGTCATTATGGTGCTAAATTGTAATTCTTTTGGGTAGGTGGGATTGGACTTTAGGGGACCATATTAGTGTGAATTTTTATACTTCGGCAATTTATATAAAGAGACATCATACCACTTTATAACTTAAATCCCAAGATTTGCATTTTGTGATTATGATTACCAATAATGTCACTAACTTTTGTTAAACTAAATTAATTGGACACAGGCTGAAGTGAGAGCATTCTTTGATGTTCACGAACAAGAAGGAAGCCACCCAGGAGGAGTTCATCTCGAGATGACAGGTCAAAATGTGACCGAGTGCATTGGTGGGTCAAAGATAGTCACATTTGACGATCTTAGCTCACGCTACCACACACACTGTGATCCTAGACTTAATGCTTCACAATCTCTCGAGCTTGCTTTCATCATTGCTGAAAGGCTAAGAAAGAGTAGAATCAGATCACAGCCTCCTCTTGAATCTACTGGATTTTGAATAAGGATTTGAAGAAACTCAACACAATACCTTTGTTCTTTTTCTTTTCTTTCTCTTATATATCTAATCGTTGTTGTTTACACATTGATGTGGTGGACCTGAAACTGTTAGCTAGTTAGCTTTATGTTGTTGTGTATTGTGTTTGTATTTGTATACTGCCTAGCAATGCTTTTGAACTTGGGAAGGACTAAGAGTGCTTTATTATTAATAAAGGAAGCTAAAAAGTTTCTATTGCATTTGGCAAATTGAGTCTATGATAATGACAGGGATTGGCTTGCAAGTTGCAACTATATTGATATATCCCATTCGGTTTTGAATATTAGTCAAAAACAATAATTTAACTTTGGTGGTACTAAACAAAATATATGTAAATCCAATAGAGGGTTGGACTCAATGTGATTGGACTTGGTGTATGTTTTTGATATTACGGTGGGCGTGTTAGAATTATAACAATCTATTGTGATAGTGTGGAAGTTATACTAGATTGTGATAGTGTGGAAGTTATAAAGTGTAACGTTTATAAAATCACGATTGATCGTCATGATTTTGACATAATCATTGTGATAGCAAACATAGACTTAGTAATGAACAAGTTGGCAAGCCTATGAGCAGCCCAATTATTATATGGTTATTGGGATTATCAAGTTGGCAAGCCTATGAGCAGCCCAATTATTATATGGTTATTGGGATTATCCAACTTACAATTTTCAACAATTAAACTCAGAAGTTTATAGGAAAAGAATTGTAATTCAGAACATTAATAAGTGTAAAACTATGCGTTAGTTAACTAACGTTGCGCTACTTAAGTAACACACGTATAAAGAATTGTGTGAGTTAACTCACGCAGCCATTAGCACATGCGTGAGTTAACTCACGCCCAGTCTGTGCAAAAAACCAAAAGAGGCAGAAACTTCTATTTTCCCTATTTTTTCAATCCTTCTTTCATACATTCATTCAATCATACATTCATTCAGTCAATTGCATACATTTTTCATCATTCATTCAATCAAACATTAAACTCATAATTATATTACGAAAAATAACGGAATAAAACAACGGAATAAAATAACAAATAATGTCATAAAAAACGCCAAAAAGCATAAGTGTAATAGGATTACAACCAAATCCAACAAAATGTCATAAAAAAAAAACTACACAAGTCATACTGGTCCATCCCGTGGACTCCTACTCCTCCTCTGCGGAGCCGGCATCTGCTCCAGCATGCTCCACTCAGACTGTATGCCCTACATCAAGCGCATAACCTCCTCTGGATTAAGAAACACATCAGGATGCCCCATTGCACCGTCCACTTTGGCCCTGATGTTGTTGATGATCTGGTATGGGTTGGGAGGATGCCTGGCCCACTGCTGCTCAACCATAACCTCCTCGTAAGGAGGGACAGGACGAGGAGGGGCATCAGCTGCGTAGTCAGGAATGGCCGCAGGGGGGTTCACAATAGGATGTGATACTCTAACGAACCATCTCATGTACCCCTCAGTATGAGCCCACAGTTATTTATCCGGAACTAGATGACCCATCTGTTGATGGTTGAGGATATGTAGAGCAAAATCCGTGAAGGCCTGTGCCACGTCATCTGCCGCAAGAGCCTCAATGTCTGTAGAAGGCCTAGGCCGTGTCTGGACATACCCATACTGCCTAAGAACCCGCTCTGGCAAGTGAAGGACCATCATGTCGTTGTCGGTCATGATCCATCCGGAGTACCAACATATGTCTTGAAAGGGCATGATGTGTCGTCGTCTCTCGTACGACCTCCAGGTGACATGAGAATGGTCCAACGAATCAATGGCAGCTCGGTAGTGTCCAGGATTAGAAAAGCCCCTGGGAGGTTTCCATTTACCGACAAGCGGGGAAACAGTAGATCGTAGTCCTCATCTTCAATCCTCGGAATGATGTTCGTGAAGTGTGCCAAAGTCCATCCCTGCAAACACAAAGAAATAAATTTATATCAGCACAAGTATTATACAAACAACTATATATTTACGATCCAATAAGTAAAAAAGAAGAAAAACAAATATTACCACAAGCAAGGTCATGTAACCACCACAAGAGGCCACAGATGAGTCGGAGGTAAGAGATAACTGCTCATATAGGAAAGCAAGTCCCATCTCACCCCATGACTAGTCCAACTCGTCCATATCTTGCAGCGCAAGCAACCACAACAGATTAATGTTTTTGTTGTTCTTGCCGGAAAAAACGGTCCAGCCAAGCAAGAGCAACAGAAACGCCTTAATACAGGCCAACCTAACATGAGCTCGCTCGTCTTGCTCCTCCTATGTGTCAATCTCAAGCAGCTGATTACACATATTCAAGAGCTCCTCGTAGCACCTCTTCAGTACACCAAAATTGACGTGAGCAGCACCTTGTTTTGTCATCTCCTTAGCGGCAGCCTCCGCTGTAAAAAGTAGGTCCACCTGCATCATCTATAGTCCCTCCTCACAGGTTAACTCTCTATCAGGAAGGGGCCTCCCAGTGATGGGGATGCCTAGAAGACACTCCACATCATCTAGTGTGATGGTCATCTCCCCAACTTGTAGATGGAAGCTGCTGGTCTCCTCATTCCATCTCTCTGACATCGCACAAACGAACCCGTGAGAGATGTTCTCGTACCCACTAGTCAGGAGGGGAGTAAGACCAGACATATTCACTTCATCCCAAAACCATTGGTTTTGTTCACACGGCTGAGAGATTGTCAGGTTTTTAAGGCTCAACTTCTTCCCGTGCGAGATACCTTTCACCTTATGTTTTTTTCAATACTGAAATACAAAAACAAAAAACAAAAAACAACACCGTTAAATAAATAATAAGTAAAATAAACATTAAATATATTCTAACATAAATTTTAATTCTAACATTAAATAAGTAAAATAATAATTAGAATAAGTTGTATAAATAGTAAAAGAAATAAATTAAACATTAAAATATACTTACATCGGCATCGACCCAAATCCTGCATGCCACATGTCCACCAAAGTGAGGTAAAAGCGTGAGCTCATAAGGCCCCTTGCATAGCTTCCGGTCCGGCCTCGTACACCACCCTCGTCACCCCCTGAAAATGACCCCCACCATCATGTTGTTGAGGCTGCTCAATATCATCCTGTTGCTGAGGCTCCTCGATATCAGGCTGCTCCTGCTCAATATGAGGCTCCTCATGATGATCCTCATATTGGTGCTGCTGATACGCATCAAACTGATACTAGTGAGGATGAGGCTCCTCAAAATGATACGCCTGATCTTGTGCCTACTCATACACCTCATAATCCTGCTGATACTGTGTCGGGTCCACCGTCTGTGATGGACCCGTCTGTGACGTTGATCCCCCAACAACATCAAATCTACCAAGTCTCGTTCCTCCACCTCTCCCTCGACCAGCCATATGAGGGCGTAATGCTTGTTTCTCCCTCCGTAAACTACCAGTAGGGGCAGGCCTCCCTGCGTTAAATCTGTCACTCCTATCCTGAGGCGGCTCAGGCGGTCTCTGAGACGTATTCCTCCGAGACATATTTGCACAACATTTCAAAAAGCAAAATATCAATGATACATTTTCACACGGACATTGTGTCATTTCTAACAATTCAACAACAACACTAATATTTCAACAGTGTCAATTCAATCTGTAAACTACCACATTGTAGTCAAACTAACTATAATCAACATTAACAAACATATTTCTAACCAATTTCATCATTCACATTGAAAAAATCAAAAGAAAATTCATTGAGACATTTTAACAAACACCTAGAGTCCATATTTCAATCAACTTCAAATCAAACAATTTTAAAACCCTAAAACTACCACATTTCACTCTAAACAACATCTAATATACTATTCCTAACTTAATTTATCACTAACAATCATAAAAACTAACATGCAAGCAAAATTTATATAAACCTAAAAATGTTAAATTTCTTATAAAATTCGAAAATTTCAACCAAAAAAATGCAATGAAGTAGGATAATCATCACTTACTTGATATTGTGGGAGAAATTGGCTTTGAATGGCGCAAGAATGGTGAAAATCGCACTTGGAGGGGAAAATTTTGTGTTTGGAGAAGTTGAAAAAATGAGGCACTGTGTCTCTGTTTTGCTGATAAATGACTTAAGTCATGTTGCGTGAGTTAACTCACGCAGCGCTACTTAAGTCACACATACATTACAACGTGCGTTAATTAAGTCACACAACGTGGCTTAACTAGCGCAGGGGCATTATGATATTTTCAGCTGGGTGGGAGCGAATTGTGCTGGGGGCAGAGCATAAATCTACTCCTACTCCATATGAGTCTAAACTTCATCTCAAAACTCGAAGGTTTAGAAATGATAAAAAGGATTACCATTTTTCATTAAAATTGAATATACTCTTTACACATGGAGTATTTAGTAAAGTTCAAATATATGAATATTATTCAATTATTTCATGAAGAAATTATTTTAAATATTAGTATTGTTTAGCCATTATCATCATATATTCTTGAAACTTAAAGTTTAGTTATTTATCAATATTGGGTTTGAATCCGGTCTTCAAGAATGCATGTGTTAAATTTTTTGTGGGAGAACTTTGCTACCCATTGTGATTCTATCTAACTCAAAGATTTAATCTTTGTAATTGCGTGTATAGGATACATGATTCACATAAAACAATTATTTATTAATATTCTATTATAGTAATAAGGTAATTAGGCTCAGATACTTGATTTGTTTTGAAAAGGCTAACATTCACCAAGTAGTTTGAATCAAATAATTAGCTTCAGCTGAAATTGAACTGTTGGTTTATTAATCGTACATGACTATAAGGTGGCTGTCAGCGTTGTATTGAATGTGGTGGTTCATGGTGGTTGATTATACTTCCATTGAGCGTTGGACCGAATGAGGGGTGTGTATCTGCATACACTCTGACGCTCAAGTCAGTAGAGTTCAGAATGGGGATTTGAGAGTGTGAGAGATTCTACCTTGGAGGCTGCGAGGAGCCTCGTATTTATAGAGGTGGGTGAATGCAGAGCCGTTGTGAGGCACACGTGTGACCAGCGGTTACAAAACTAGTAAGAGTGTAACCGCCAGTGAGATATTCGCGGGAACGTGGGTAAAGAGACGTTACTGTTTGTTTGAACAGGTCTCAGTTGCTCCGAGCACCCCCTTCGTGGAGAAGGGGTATGTTGCGAGTAATATGCCAAATGCAGGATTTGAACTTGGTTTGTAATTGGGCCTAAGTGGTTAAGCCCACGTCTTTGACCGGTCCAGAACATTTATTATTTGAGTTCAGTCTTTAGCTAAAATAATACTATTTTTTTTAGAGAAGCTAAAATAATACTATTTAACAAGATTTTACTTTCCTTAACAAGAGTTTACTTACTTTATGATCGCACTCTGGATTAATCGGCGATCCTTTTACTCAATAATTGGAAGATCAAGAAAAAAAAATTGTGCATATAAAAATAGGTCAAAAGAAAATTTGGTAATCATTATATTCATTCAATATATTTACATTGTTTACAAGCACATCCAATTAGATAAAACTAAGTCACATTTTATTTTAATTTTAGGTGTGTGTGGCACCTTTTACCAGGTGAGAGTTACACGCATATTTACCTAGTGAAAG
>Ga0228711_1002271_pt1 | contig 29399 bp, 13 predicted proteins | sample MedpolnodulmetaG_2_FD_177996 | JGI IMG/M metagenome (GOLD analysis project Ga0228711, IMG submission 177996) | Root nodule microbial communities from Medicago polymorpha collected in Santa Monica, California, United States - brown nodules | ecosystem: Host-associated > Plants > Roots > Nodule... | reverse complement strand
ATTTCATTATTATGTTTTTATTTTGGTTGAATTGGATAATTGATTTGAGATGTTTGTTTTAAGTTTCAAGAGTCATGAACGAGTCATCATAGTTATGCATGTATGTTTGTTTTTTCTTTTTAAAACATAAAATATTTATAACAAGAGAATGTTTAGTTAGATTACTTTGGTGAGGTCTTTTGGGTGTGAACTGCTGTGGTTTTGAAGGTTTTTCGGGGCTTGTGTTGGTTCGGTTGGCATGCCTGCTGCCTGTGAGTTTCTTTCGGCTGGGGCAGTTTTTCTGTTTTTGGTGGTGCTGTTAGGCAAATCACGGTGGTGGGGCTCGGAGCTGGCACTCTTTCCGGTAGCTTTTTTGGTGTTTTTTTTTCTGGTGTAGGCAGCAGGTGGTGCGGCCTCTGTTTTCTGGTGTGATTTTTTAAGGTGGAACACATGCTTTTGGTGTCTGTTTCAAGTGTGTTTAGTTTGGTTTTGTTGTTCCCGTTCTCTGTTGGCAGCCCCCGCACACAAACCAGTTATGTATGTTTGTGATTATCAATCAATAGAGACACACTGAAAGAGCCAAGGCCTAGATGAAGATTCAACTTGAAACTAGGGCTGAAGATATTGACCATTCATCGACAGTGGCAGATGATAAATGGACAGGAGATGCCATCATATTTTCCCATCTTTGTGGTATGTTTTAAGGCTTTACATCACACTCCTAAAAAGGTTACACCATTTTTTCTTTTGCATAATTGTTTCTTTGTTCATGATGTTTATTTGCAGGTGACGTATTCTATCTTCCAAAGGTTGTTTCTATTCCAATTACCATGAAATCCCGATAATATGAAGTTTTTACGATAGTCCCTGTGAAGGAATTACCAAATGGTGCCAAATTTGCTCCTATTGGTTTAATCAAAATGTTCAATTCAGGAGGGGCTGTCCAAGACTTCAGTTCTGGTTTCAATGGAACTGCAAATGTTTCCATGAAAGTGCGCGACTGTGGCCTTTTTAGTGCTTATTCATCAGCTCAGCCGAAGTTGATTACTGTTGATTCAGAAGAGGTGGAATTCAGTTATGAGGAAGAATCAGGATTGGTGACTATTGATTTTAGTGTGCCAGAGAAAAAGTTATGTCAATGGAACATTTCTATTGTTTTATAAAGGGTTTTTCTATCATGTGCAAATTTGCACATGTTAAGAAATTTAAAATAGTAATTTTGCATTGGAACTTGAATATTTTGTATTAAATATATAACTTTTTGTTAAATAATTGTTGGTTTCCATAAAAACTTGCTACTTTTAGTTATCTTAACATGTGCAATATTGCACATGTTAGACAAACCCTTTTATAAATCATATACTTTTAGGTTGGTCATTGAAATTTGATGAGTCTATGTAGAGCTGTAGCAAGAAATATCTGTATTTTCCAGTTCTTCTAATGTATAACTAGGAATAAATGAATGAATTTCATAATCTTTTTTATCCGTCACTATGACTCATTTTTGTCTCTCTACCTCATAAAGAACTTACAAGCAAAAACTTCTAAACTGTGTGACATATTTGTAACTCTTAGTTGGCTGGCTGACTAGTTAATGGAGAGAAGATATATTTGATATATATTTCTAAAGTCCATGCATTTATAATTATTTAATTTTTAAGTATATGACAATTTTGAAACCAAATTACTAAAGCGTATGTACCTTTTGGAAAAATAAATAAATGCACTAATTCTGCATGATGCATATATTTTTTGAGAGAGAGAATTGAAAATGTAGTTGTTATTTCTTTGAAGGGAATCATAAAGTAGGGAAATTTATCTAAATTAAAAATTTCGGTTTATGCGGCTTTGATTTTCACATTTATGAAGGTAGTAATTTTCCGTAATTTGCACTTTTCTCCTTCAAAGCTAAATTTTTGAAAAATACGTTATTCAACCCGTGCGAAGCACGGGTTTGTAACTAGTTGATAATTGAAAATTTTAACACAATCAAAGATATGTATGGTCAATGTAGCAACGACACTTCTTGTTGTTAATGATGGCATGTCCGACGCATGTTTGTGTCAAACACGACAAATGTGATTTTGTTCAATAATGTTATTTTTTAAAATAATTATCGTGTCATGAACATGTTACTATTGTTCTTCACTTTTTCACCTATTTGAAGTTATTAATAACAACTTCTCATTTAAAGATATTTTCTATGTACTACCATTGCCTCAAAATTAAATGGTTAATTTTATAACTTTGTTAAAGTCGCTAACCTCACTTTTTAATAATTTCACCCAATTTCTTTCAAAAAGAAAAATCATTTCACCCAACTTGTCATGTAAGTCCCTAACCAGCTAACCTCACATTTAATTTCAATAAATCTAAATGTGGTTTTAGTTGTCTAGATGGACCGGCTGCGTGTACTGTTTTCAGTAGCAACTTATCCATGTTACATATCAAGCCTCTTCTCAATTTTGTCCCATAAATACACCTCAACTATTAATAACTCCAGAGAAGAAATGTCAAAGAGCACCACATGTGTTGATGTAGCCAAATGCTACATATGTACATCACTGCAAAGATTGTCAAATTGGCAACATGACACATTATTTTGGCATTCAAAGAATAGTTGTAATGATGTTTCAGTATTTATGTCTCAGGAGGAACAAGTGGTTGAATCTTTCGCTCTAATCTGGATCAGGTATATAACACATTACTATGAAGTCTCAGCACAAAGTTCTTGACAAAATTTAGGGCGTCCAAGCGCCAAACATCCATCCATATTTGGGCCAACAAGATGTTGACTTTTCTTTGATGATGTTTTTCTTTATATATCAGAGTAATGCTAACAACATTCTCTTCTAAACCAATAATAAAGTGAATGTTAGAGAGAATGTTCGAAAGAGAGTGTTGTCAACATTCCTCACTCATTCCATACCAAAATATATGTTGTTTTGTTCTTTTCAAAGGTTAAGTCATTAAAGATGACCAACCAAGTTCTCCACGAAAAATTGGTTATCATCAAATTCAATGAATACTCTTTTTTTTAGGGAAAATTTAATGAATACTTCACATAAACAAAATGATTATCAAATAATGTAGGTAAAATACATTTTTTTATCGTTTAAGTTTGACAAAAATACTCGATATAACCTTTAAATTTTTTAAATTTAAATGTCTTTTAAGTTTCAAATAGATCCTTTAAGTTGTTGATTTAATGTACATATTTAAAGTTTTTTTAAGTTTCAAATACATCCTTAAAAGAGAAATTGACCTATTTAAAATTCAAAAAACTTAAAAGACTAACTAGATATTTTTTTAAACTTAAATGACCAAAAAAGATATTTTTTTAAAGGTTTGGTAAATCTTTTTTTTTTTAAAGGTTTGACAAAGATTTCTCAGTTGGTTAGTATTTTTATATATATTAAGAATGAACAAATTCAGTGTTATGATATTAACTATCACACAATGACACTATTGTCTTTGATATTCATGCATTATCGATATTTTAACTGTTGTTGGGAAATACACTGTTTTTTTTTATAGTTAGATATATTTGTAGTCCTTACAAAATTATAAACTTTTAATTTTAGTTTCTAAAGACTTTTTTCACTTTTAGTCTCTATTTTTATTTTATATTTTTATTTTATAGGGACTATTTTGGAGGATTACAAGTATCCATTATTTTGTAAAAAGATTTTAAAATAGGACATTCTTACAAATTACAATATTATGGAGGACTAAAATTAACATTAAAATTTTATATGGACTAAACTTGAAAACTCATGATTTTGTAAGGACTAAAAACATATTTAACTATTTATATCCAAAGTCAAATGACAGTCCATAAACTTGAAAACTCATGATTTTGTAGGGACTAAAAACATATTTAACTCTTTATATTTAAAGTCAAATGACAGTGCATAAGACTATAAGATAATGGGAAGGAGGAATGCAGTTAGGCCAGATAATTTAAGCCAAGTCTAGAAAATAGACTAATGTAAAATATTTTTTTTAGAAAAGGATACAATTGACATCTACTAAATAACTTACCCTTCACCTTATAATTAGATTACACTTTCTTCCACTTTGAATCAATCACTCAGTTATTCCAACCTCTATGATAAATCATAGCAATTAAAATTATTTCAACCCATTGGAAGTGATATAATGATGGCTTGTGTTACAAATTGTCAAATTCATGCAGACGTGATATCTATAACAACATAAGAAATGTTATAAAAATGGAAGTTGAACTGCAAGCTATTCTCTTCGACATATATCTCGCAAAAATTATTTTGTTTAGAAAATCGATCATTGAAATTCTTTGCCAATAAATTTTTAAATGAATATTATTTATGGCTTATGATAAATATTACATTAGAAATACATTGCATATGTCTAACCGAGCAAATTAGTTTTGTAGTTGCATTTTCTTGCGTTTTCATGGTGGATTAACTTTACAAAGAAATTTCTAGGGTTTATCGATGGAAACTATAATTTCTACATAGTCAAGTGATGATGTTTCTAGGATTTTTTTAAAGTTTTTTCTCTAATGGAAAATCTTAATTTTACATAGAACAAAATTTGAAGTTAAATGAATTTTTTTTATCTGGATTAATTCTAAAGACCTCTCTTCCCTAAAAAAAAATAATCTACAAACCTCTCTTGCCAACCAAACTTGGATACTCAACCTTCTTATCCATAGACACGAGAAAATAAACTATAGTCAACCGTCAAAGCTTGTGAGGAGACGGAAGAGTAAGATGTTGTCAAATGGAGCTAGGAAACCCGGTCTTCTTATCTATTTTTTTAAAAATAATTTTGGTAAATTAAATTAGATAGATTTTTTTGTCCAATACTCTTTTGTACCAGCCTAGCCATATTTTAGTTATAAAGGCCCATGTATATCACATTCAATTTTAGGTTTAAGATCTTTCGTTTGAAATCGTGAACAAACATGTTTAGTGAGATTGTAACCTTTCGGTTCCTAAGGAAAAAAGAGTTTCGTGATCCGGAGTTCGACCGTGAAATAAGTATAGTTTGGTCAAAGATTATTTCACTCAAGAATCGAACTTAATTTTTCCTTAACAATTATCTGTCCTTTGGGAAAACTGTAACACCCAAGGCTGACGAGGGAGGGGAGTGGTCGACGGTGCACAAGGCACGACAATGAGCGGCTCCCAACAGCTTCTAAAGAAACCGAATCACATCGGAATGAGAGGGATCCTGAGGCTATGTAGGTATGAGACTACATGGTTGAAGGAAGGCTTATAAGAATTGTTTGGTACTACCTATATCAACAAAATGCATCTTCTTTTTTGTAGCCCATTCCATAAGAGCTCCACAGTTAAGCGTGCTTGACTTGGAGTAGTCTTTGCATGGGTGACCTACCGGAAAGTTTTCCGGTAAGCGTGCGAGTGAGGACAAAACACGCTGAAAAGACTCGTGTTGATTTGTAGGGTAAGTCGGCAATGCCTAAAGTCGTCTGGGATGTTACAAAAACTCATTTAACCAGTTGAGCTCAATCATTCTTTTTTTGGTGGTGGCCAAAGTTTGAACCCTGGACCTTGCATATATTATAAATTTGTCCATACCAATTGAGCTAAGCTCACGAAGACGGTTGAGCTTAATCATTTATTAATCAAACTAGAGATTTTATATTACACTCAAATATAAAAATAATAATTTTGGCAAATTAGATAAAAAAAAAATAATAACATTAACAAAATAAATTAAAAGAGAGTATTAAAATGATAAACTAATTTAAATTAAAGGTAATAATGAAATAAAAAATCACCTGTAAAATACATATTCCCTTTATATATAAGATATACTTAAATTAAAGGTAATAATGAAATAAAAAATCACCTGTAAGATACAAATACCCTTTATATAGAAGATATACACGTGTCTTTACATTTTTTTTTAATTTTTAATTGCGTACCAAGTTTTACCAACAAAATTTAAAGTATATACAAAACATTCCCGTGCAGGGCACGGGTCTCAACTCAAACTAGTATTATACTCATTATGTACTCTTCACAATAACTAACATTTGAATGATAAGCAAGGACAGTTTCGTAAAAGTAGTCAATTTTTTTTAACTCTTGTAAAGAAACTTTAAACCAAAATGAATTTGAAATAGAAGGGAAACCAATTTGTACTATCTTTTCAAAATTATCCTCTCAATAGAAAGATATATTAAATTAATAAGAGTATTTCAGTAAAATATAATAATTAATGTATTAAGGGACAATGTTTTTTTTTGTTTACAATAAAAAGAGACAATCCAATCTCTTAAAGGAGTATATGTATGCACGAAGATTATTAGTTTAATATAATCTTTTTATTTTATTCTATTTATATTTTTCAAATATAAAATAGATACTCTCGGTCATAAATATAAGCAATAAAAGTTATTTTTGGTGGTCTCAAATATTATAAAAAATATTTAACCTTTTTTATGTGAGAAGAAAATTACAAAAAGATTAAGGAGCTAATTTAAGGATACTACATATCATTACATCAAATTGTAGCTTAAGAGTTAAAGAAGAACGAGGAGATTGAAGACTCGTCTAAGAGAAGGAACCATGGAGACCCAAGCTGGCAAGGATATCAACACAACTGCCAACCTCCGTATAAATGTGCATCAACGAGATATTCCAATCTGGAAGATGGATAAGGCGGAAAATGTCGAGTAAAAGGGGTTGGACGGTTTGTAATGTGAGTGGAAGTGCACCAAACAATTTGAATAACAACTTGAGAATCACATTCTATATGAAGAGAAGTAATACCCTGATCAAGGGTGAACTTAAGACCCAAATAAAGACCTCAAAACTTAACAGAAATAACAGTATAGGTTTCAATATTACAATGAAATCCTTTAATGAAGTTGTAAAAAAAATCATGGATTAAGCCATCACAAGCCGAGGAACGAGTAGTAGTAATATGAGAGCCATCATCATTTAACTTATAGTGAGAAAAAAAAAATCATTAGAGGAGTAAAAAAAAAACCACCATCAATAATAGTCTTAGTGTCTTACCTCAAAAGTAAGATTGTTTCAGTCCCGTTTAATGCTATTGTATCCATAATACCATTAAAACAAATTTGTATATTAATTTTTTATTTTTTTTATTTTTATGAATGTATGTTTTGCATTGTAACGATTGTGTTGTGAAAACCGAATCATTTAGAGCCGTTTGTTACATTTATTTTCAATGAAGAAATCACTTTTTTTAAACAAAATAATCATTTTTATATATCAAAATCAATTCAAACAGATCCACTTTTAGGTGAGAGGGTGGGGTCAAAAGTAGATATGACAAAATAATCCATAACTATTGATACATATAGGTAAATATACAAATTGAATTTGGATAGCTTCATAATAATCCTAAGATAAATTAATGGATTTTAAAGGAATGGAAAGGATAACATGTGATATATGTCTGTAACGATGGTGATGTTGTTGGCTTCACAATTATTCTAATTAAAAGGCCAAGACCATTAACATTAAAAATTAAATATAATGGACAAATTAAAGTGGATTTTGAGCAAAGGTTATTAGTGTAATAATTCTTTCAGATTCTTTTTATTACTATATGATATCATATGATATGAAAACGTTTGTCCTAGTTGTTCATGCAATGTATATAAAAATAGCAAATTGTATGAAGCTCCATTAATAATGTCTACCACTTGGGCCTCCCCTAGCTACCACCTTAATGTCTACTTAATTAATATCTTCCACTTGGTCTTTCTTTAATAAACGTTTATCCAATCTCCTAATTATTGATGCAAAAGCAAAATATCAAAATGTTGAATATCACAGCCACATAGCAAAGTAGACTTTTTGTAGAAAAAATAAATACTATCCATAAGACCATAATAAGAACATAAGTCCAATTATACTATATATCAGTCATACTTTAGAGCTTACAGCGAAGTATGCTTAAGATATGAAATTAATCACGTGCTGTGTCTCAATTATACTAACTAAAAATATAAACAATAATAAAAATTTATATGCTTCTTTGGTTATGTATTCCTGTCTGGAGAAAGAATGAGTATCTTGTCAAGTTGTTCTTGAAAATGTCATCAAATAACTTGTTTTTATATATGGAGAAGACTATAGATATCAATGAGAGTTGTCAACTTTTATATTCATTCATACATGTTACACTTCTCTTTTCTTAGCACTATTTTTTTGACTTTGCAAAACTTATAATAAATGGAATTTCTATAAAAATGAAATTTAAACATACATGATTTACATATATAGGATATAAGTGTTGTTTAAAAACACATAAGTTGCCTAAAGTAGAGAGTGATTGTATAATTGCAAGATTTTACAATTTCTGAGGTATTTGCCTTTTTACTCAAATGCATTGTCTTATATCATAAAAAGTGTTGTCTATGTCATTTGGCAACATTTAGAATTTCGTTGCCTAAGTATCTGTTGTGAACTGATAGCCGAAAACTACAGGAAAATAGTGGCCTGAAACTGGCCTAAAAAATTGTTGTCTGTTATAATATTTCCAGCATTGTTTTTTGAATTTTGTGGGCGAAACCAAAAAATTGTGTCGCTGTTTTTTTGTTGTTGTATAAGTTAATTTTGTTTGAGAGAGAGATGGAATGAGTGAAGAAAATGAAAAACGAAAAGATGAAGGAAGCCAGACAAGAGAAGCTAGAAGTTTGAGTGTTCAATAGAAAAAAATATATAAAAAGTACAAACATTGCATTGCTAATCATTGCTAACAAAATGTTGCAAATTGTCTTCTAATTTTTTACGCAACATTTTGATAAATGTTAGTGATCAAACATTACCTATAGGGGTAAATGCAGTAGTGTTCCTAGTTTGAATGTAGGAGCAAAGATTCAGCATATAGGTTATGTGCACTATCAAATGAAAGGTGAGTTTGACGAAATCACAGTAACACCATGATTTTATTTAAAGTTTCAAAGTGTGACTTTTGTCGAAAGTACAGTGCCCCACCGCGATTCTATCAATCGCACTACAAATACATGGAAATGCACAATATGATCCTTAGTCAATATAATCTACTCCGGACCTGTATAGAAGCCACCTCATAAATCTATTTCTAACACTTGCTTTATTCTTCAACAAAGGCAAAGGTCACAACATAAAAGTTTAAGTAAAATGGACAAATTAAAGTGGATTGAGTGAAGGTGACTAGTGTAAACATTCTTTTATATATCATATAAGCACCTTTGCCCTAATCATTCAAGCAAATATATATATACTATACACATAATAATTTGTATGCAGATGGCTCTACTCTACTATTGTTTACTACTTGGTCTTTTTCTTATAAACGTTTATCTCCTTTTCTTTTTAATTATTAAAAAAAGAAAAAGGCTCTATTAGTCTTCCACTTGTTCCTCTCCTAGCTGCCACTTTAATGCAAATTAATCAATTAATCAATGTCTTCCACTTGGAATTTTTCTTATTTGTATTCAATATAAATAGATATTTTTTTGGTCTATATAAGGATGATTTTGTAAACAAATATCATAGTGAGCAACGTACTACTAGCTACTTATCACTATGGCTAGTCAACAATCTTTGCTAGACAAGCCTAGAAAATCTCTTCCCAAAACTTTTTGGTTAATCCTCTCTTTAGTTGCTATCATAAGTTCATCAGCCCTTATTATTTCTCATCTAAACAAACCTATTTCCTTCATCAATCTCTCATCAGCTCCTAATCTATGTGAGCATGCTCTTGATACAAATTCATGCTTAACTCATGTAGCAGAAGTATCTCACGTCTCAACTTTGGTCACAACAAAAGACCAAAACTTGCATGTACTCTTGTCCTTATTAACCAAGTCCACTGCACACATTAAAAAAACCATGGACACGACCAATGTTATCAAACGCCGAATTAACAGCCCTAGAGAAGAAATTGCTTTGAGTGACTGTGAACAACTAATGGACTTGTCCATGAACAGAATTTGGGACTCGATGTTAAAGCTAACAAAAAATAATATTGACTCGCATCAAGATGCACATACATGGCTAAGCAGTGTGCTCACTAACCATGCAACTTGCTTGGATGGATTAGAAGGTACATCTCGGGCCGTTATGGAAAATGACCTTCAAGACTTGATATCCAGGGCTAGATCTTCCCTAGCTGTGTTTCTTGCCGTTTTTCCTCAAAAGGATCATGACCAATTCATTGATGAAACATTGATTGGAGAATTTCCTTCCTGGGTTACAAGCAAAGATAGGAGGCTTTTGGAGTCCGCGGTTGGGGACATAAAGGCAAATGTTGTGGTGGCTCAGGATGGGAGTGGCAAGTTCAAGACTGTGGCTGAGGCTGTGGCATCTGCACCTGACAACGGTAAGACAAAGTATGTTATCTATGTGAAAAAGGGAACATACAAAGAGAACATTGACATTGGTTCTAAAAAAACAAATGTTATGCTTGTTGGTGATGGTATGGATGCAACAATAATCACAGGCAACTTAAATTTCATTGATGGTACAACCACCTTCAAAAGTTCAACTGTCGGTATGGATCCTTCCCTTTCTTATAATTACAACTTCATTTTCTAAGTCTTATGTACTAGATCTAAATTAATTTGCCAAGTTCATACTCTAATTGTATGGAATGCCTATCCACTAACCACATAATAATCTGGTTTTGCAGCTGCGGTTGGGGATGGATTTATGGCACAAGACATTTGGTTCCAAAATACAGCAGGAGCAGCGAAGCACCAGGCAGTGGCTCTCCGTGTTGGCTCTGACCAATCTGTCATCAACCGTTGCCGCATTGACGCCTTTCAAGATACTCTTTACGCACACTCCAACCGGCAATTTTACCGTGACTCTGTCATTACAGGTACCATTGACTTCATCTTTGGAAACGCAGCTGTTGTGTTCCAGAAATGCAAGTTGGTGGCCCGAAAGCCCATGGCCAACCAAAACAACATGTTTACAGCCCAAGGTCGAGAAGACCCCGGTCAAAACACAGGAACTTCAATTCAACAATGTGACCTAACACCAAGTTCAGACCTTAAGCCCGTTGCAGGCTCCATCAAAACATTCTTGGGTCGCCCGTGGAAGAAATACTCAAGGACTGTTGTGATGCAATCCTTTCTGGACAGCCACATTGACCCAACAGGATGGGCTGAATGGGATGCCGCGAGTAAGGACTTTCTGCAGACACTATACTACGGAGAGTACTTGAACAACGGGCCAGGTGCTGGTACTGCCAAAAGAGTGACTTGGCCAGGTTATCATGTCATCAAAACTGCTGCAGAGGCTAGCAAGTTTACAGTAGCACAACTAATCCAAGGTAATGTTTGGTTGAAGAACACAGGGGTGGCCTTTACTGAGGGCTTGTAATATGAACATTTGTAAGCAAGTTTGTTTCTGACATGAGTGAATGTTGTAGAAAATAAAATAGAAATTTGCGCTTTGAGGGCAGAAGGTTTGAAATGGAATATTTTCTAAGGGAGGATGCTGTAATCTTTTATGGTCTTGTAATGAATGACTCATGTCAAAGCTAATATTGTATTTTATCGAATAAGATAGTACACTGCACCTTGCTCATTGTTCGTACATGAATGCCTCGTCCTTAACATGTCTTGTAATATTTGAATATCATGATCTCGTATGTTTGAATAGTATGATATTAAGGTCATGCTCCCCATTTCAAGAAAAAGTTCATAGTATCCCCTATTGTATTAGATCTAAAATCATTTGTTAAGTTCACACTCTACCCATTGGCTGTCACATTTCAGCCCAAAACATGCCAAATTTCAAGCACAAATTTGGATAACTCTTCCTTAACGTGTGTTACATTGTTTGAATGTTAATTAATGTCTTATATTTGAATAACATGATATTTCATCATTGCTATATTTAAAATATCAGATTTAGATGAATAAAATGACTAAACTATTAGAGATTTAATTTTTCATAATAAGTTGATAAATCTACTTATAAAATGTCACTAATATTTGAGCAACTTCAACTTGAACAACTTGCATAAACCAAATTTGAGTTGAGCAACTTGCATAAAACAAATTTAACCAATCAGATTCGGAGATATTATAACACATAAATATTTCAAACATTTGAATTGTATCAGAATTTGAACAAACAACTGTACCTTACACACCGTACCTTATGATTTGGCATGCTACGGTGTGGTCATTATGGAAAACGAGGAATGATATAATCTTCAACAACGGGGAGACTGAGGTGTTAAGCATTGTGGAAGATGTGAAGGTACTGTCGTGGAGATGGTGTTTATCTAGGTTGGATATTCCTTTGTGCTTGTTTTATGAGTGGTCTTGGGACCCGAATGATTGTTTGCGTCGGGCAGCGGTGTAGTGGGGTGGGCAGCTGCTGTTTTGGTGCTGTTGCTGTCTGGTGTGGTTGCATTCTGCCGTTGCGCAGGGCCGTGTGTGGCTGTTTTTCTGCTATTTTGCTGAACTTTGTCCCGGCTGTGTTTTGCTTCATGTTTGTGTTTGGGTGGGTTAGCAATGCCTCTGAAATTTCGTATGGTTTTCCAAATTGCAGGGCCATAACTACTGTCATCTGTGGGAGTGGTGTTTGGGATTTTTTCGCTTTTGGTGGTTGGTGGGTTTGGGTGTTTCGGGTATATCCGGCACCTTTTGTAATTTGTTTTCTTGCGTACCTAGTGCATCTTGTGCGGGTATTGCTTAATATTTTTATTTTTTTTCAGGTATTACTTAATAAAATTGTGCTGTTTAAAAAAAAAATCCCTTACCCCTAAATAAGAAGAAAAACCACTTCATCAAAACTATTTCCATTGCTCAGGGCCGTTCCTTAAAATTGGAGGCCCGACACGTTAAAGTAAATTGGCTCTTAACATACAAATGCAACTGAATTCACATATCAAACAGTTATAGCATGTTCCACATTATTAGCACTGAAGAGGGTAAAGAGTAGTATATTAAATGTTTGGGGAAATTGCGTTGACCTTCTCTAAAGTCTCTTTAAATGACACTCACATCCCTTATAATTTTCAAAAAAACTCATCTCCCCTACACTGCCTAAAAATACCGCTTCGACATCTTTTCGACACGCTCATGTCTCTTCCTGTGTTCAATGATACAGTTAGAATTTTCACTTTAATTTGAAGATTTAAGATGTACAATCATACATCTAGTATATGCAATTTGAAAGGCATGGTTATCTTCTTGATGAATGACAAATTGAGCAGGAAGTATCACAGAAAGTCCGGGGATGAATGGTTTTAATCTTGTGTTTGTTAAGGAGTTTTGGTATTGTTAAAAGATAAGGTGCGCATTATGTTTGATCAATTTCATGCAAATGAGGTGGTGCCTAACCTATCATATTTTGTGGCTTTGATTTCGAAAACCTCTTCACCTTTGGCTTTGAAGGATTTTCGGCCTATACCTTTGCTAGGAACTCTTTATAAGCTTCTTTCATAGGTCTTAGCTAGAAGGTTGGCCGGTGTTACGGATTCAATTATTTCTTCTTTCAAATCAGTTTTTCTTAAAGGTCGCAATTTCGCCGGTCAATGTTTGATCTTAAAAGTGGATTTCAAGAAGGTTTATAATTCAGTGAATCGGGCCTTTTTGGAGTATATGATGGTGAAAGTGGGGTTATGTACGAAGTGGAAGCCTAACAAAGGAGATTAATATTCAAAGAGGGCTAAAACAAGGGATCCTATAAATAACTATTTCAACGTGTCCAAAGATTAGCCACCGTTATTTAGAGGCTTTTGAAGAAACGGTGGGTAATAGAGTGAGCTTAAACCAAGTGAATCACTGATTGAATTAGAGTGGTTATAATAAGGTTCGGTACAGATCAAATCAATGAACATGCTATAACAATATCTTTCAGGCTTTACTTATCCCTCGGGACCATTTCAACACTATCTAGAATAATATACTATAATGTATGGTTGTTGGAAATTCTTTTTCTTTCTACATTTCTGTCTCTTCCAATCATCTATTGTCATTTGCTGTAAAAATTTCCATGTTGGTCCCCTGTACTTCTATTTTTCTATCCTTAATTCATACCTCTCTGTCGGAGACGGAGTACATTTCAAATGTGTGAACACATATGATCCAACTTATGGACTTTTTCAACTGCTTCTTAAGGTCTTTCAATAGAATATTATTGATGATGCTTCACCTTTCTTGTGTAAATTGTCTCTATATGATTAGATAAACTTTTAAAGTAGGACCTAATCACTTTCAATATTTCCTGCAAACTTATTTCATCACACATTAGCGACATTCTTAAATTAACAATTCACCAATTGATTGAAATATTCAAACCTAACACTTTACTCATCTTGAGACTCAACAATATTACCAATATATAATTAAAATGACATGACATCTGACATTAAGAAACAATTACAATAAACTAGCATTCCATTCAAAAGAATTTAAAATGGTTTACAAAATTATAAAACAGGAAAGAACATGTAGAATTCAAGTATGAAACTAATCCACTCTAGACAAATATGACATTGCAAGTTGTTGGGTGACCTGCTCCATGGTAGGGCGAGATTGTGAACTTTCAGTCAAGCAGACAATTGCGATCCTTGCAATTGATACTAACTCATTAACAGAAGGATTCAAAGGACGAGGGAGACGTTGATCCAACTTATCCATCAACGATATATCATCAAGTAAGTTGCCCACAATTTTCCACAAAGGTGATAGTGAGGAATGATATATAAAACCTCCTGGGTGTTTTCCAAAGAGTATTTCCAATGCTAACACTCCAAAACTATACACATCACATTTCTCATTCACTTGCATTGTGTATGCATATTCTGTACAAAATCAAAAGAGGAATCATGTTCAAAATAGATTAGACAAAAGAGGAATCATGACGTATAGATAATTTGAAGTAGTTATGTTCATTGGTCGTTAAGAATGAAAATTTACAAAACTATTATACCTAAATATATTAGACAAAGGGAATTTACCTGGTGCAGCATATCCATAGGTTCCTGCAAATGAGGTCCAATTGGTTGAATCAGGATTAAGAAGCTTAGCTATTCCAAAGTCAGAGACATGAGCTACATATTCCAAGTCTAGAAGTATATTCTTGCTTGATATATCTCGATGAACAATCGGAGGTGAGCAATGATGATGCATATAACATAAAGCATTAGCTATATCTTTAATGGCATTCACCCTCTTATTCCAGTCATATGCAATTGCTTGATCATCATCTTTCAAAATATTTTCTACGCTTCCTTTTCCCATGTATTCGTAGACCAAAAATGAGACTAGAGAATGCAAACAAAATCCATGCAGTTTTACAATGTTACGATGTCGAATTTCTGTCAGTGCTTGGATCTCACTTGTGAAAGATTTTAGGTTTGAATTTTCTTCATCTACTATTGAATGGAGTTTTTTAACTGCAACTACTTGACCTGTGTCTAATTCTGCTTTGTAAACACTTCCATGCCCTCCAACTCTGATGAGATGTTTATCATCAAAATCTTCTGTGGCTTGAATAATATTCTCATACACCATTTTGCCATCAAAACTCCATATGGTAAATAGATTTTGAGTATCAAGAGTGTTCCTTCGAGCCAGGTATTCTCGCATGGTTGAATTTTTGCAGAGATGCGAGAATTTGAAACAAACTAATACTAGTATTAGAGTTCCAATTGCAAGTGGTAAAACAATCAATAAGACTTTCTTATGATTATGAGATCTAGTACCGCTTGATGTTGGGCAAGGCTCCAGGCCAGAGACATTGCCACACAGTCTTTTATTATTTCTCAAAACTTCAATAGTAGCTTTATAGAAAGCTGGAATGTTTGGAACTGGACCCTCAAATTGGTTAAATGATATGTCAACAGTTAACAAGCTGAGCATCTGATCAAACTTTGAGGGAATAAATCCAGAAAGGTTATTATGTGATATATTCAATGACTCTAAGTATATCAGTTGTGTAAGTGTTAACGGTATTGTTCCGTTGAGAAAATTCCCGCTAAGATCAAGACTTTGAAGGACTTTAAATTGGCCAAACACAACAGGAATATTTCCTTTGAATTTGTTGTGGCTCAAATTCATGTCACGTAATCTAGGAAAATATCCAAGTTGTTTAGTGACGAAGCCGCTAAGATCATTTGCTGCAAGATTTAACGTCTCAAGTTCCTTTAGTGATGTTATTTGTCCCGGAATGTTTCCTGTTAGATGGTTGTTGCTTATCAAGAGTTTAGACAATGAAGTCAAGTTTCCTAACTCCTTTGGAATTTTTCCTGTAAGGTGGTTTGAAGATAAGTCGAGTGAATATAAATTGGTTGCCTCGCCTAGTTCTGGTGGTATACCACCTGATATGTTATTATTGGAGCTGTTGAGGAATGCTAGGCTACGACATTTTCCCCAGTTAGGTGAAATGTGGCCATAAAATTTATTTTCACTCAACTGCATGTAGTACAAATTTGGATACGCACCAAAGAAATCTGTTATATTTCCAGATAGTTGGTTTTTTTCAAGCCTAATTCTTATAATACTAGAGCAATTCTTCAAACTCATCGGAACAGGACCAGTGAAGTGGTTCTCCAAAACAGCAAAGAATTTCAGGTTTCCACCAATGCAAATATTGTGTGGGAGCTGACCAGTGAAATTGTTATTAAATATAAAGAAATATGCCAAATTGGAAAGCTTGTTGATTTCTGTTGGAAGTGGCCCAGTGAGATGGTTTGAAAATATGGTAAGGTTTTGTAATTTGCTCATGTTTCCTATTGTAGGTGGGATTTTACCTGATAGAGAGTTATTGGACAAATTAATTTCAAGCAAATTTCTCATCGTTCCAATTTCACGGGGAATGAAACCGGAAAGGCTATTGTCACTAAGCCTTAAATTGTTCATGTTGATCAATTTCCCAATTTCCACAGGAATAGGACCAGATAAATGGTTCTGAGAAAGAGAGAGAAATTTTAGGTTCAGTGACTTCCCAATTTCCTTAGGGATGTGGCCAGAAATTTGGTTATTTGCTAAATTTAGATACAACAATTTAGCCAACTTCCCTATAGAAAATGGGATATGCCCTTTGACTTTGCAAAGTGAAAGAGAAAGGTATGTCAAATTTTCCAGCTTCCACAACTCTTCCAGGATGGGACCAATGATGGAAAGATCATTATCACCGAGATCTAGAGTCTCTAGATTATGTAAGTTCAAAATATCTTGGGCAATTATAGAACCATTAAATTTGTTTTTTTCAACAGCTAAGTAGTTTAAGTTGCTCAAATTCCAAATTTCTTTTGGAATGTTTCCTATAAGGTTGTTGCCTCCTAGATACAAGTGTGACAAGATAGATAAGTTCCCGATCGAAATTGGGATAGTCCCTATGAGATTCGCGTATGAAATACTAAGCTCTTTCAGATTTCTCAGTATACCTATTTCTTCAGGAATGGAACCACTGAAAACATTATTATCCAAATATAAAATATGAAGATTGGTCAACTTTGTTATTTCATATGGGATTGATCCTGAGAGATCATTGTTACTGATATCAAGATGGGATAGTTTCAACAACGCGTCAATATCGGGAGGAATACTTCCATTCAAGAAGTTTCCACTAAGATCAAGAGTGAGTATGTTTAGAAATGATGAGAAGTTAAGAGTTTCAAGTGTACCTTTTAATCCCATATTTGTGAGATTTACATTGGTGACAAATATGTTATCTTCATCACATGTAATTCCCAGCCAGTTACATGAATTGTTGCCGGTCCATGAAGATAACAAAGCTTGGCTTTCCATTTCAAGGTTGCTTTTCCACTTCAACAAAGAACTTGCTTCTCTACTTTTTACATTAACGGTCGAAGAAGACGAAATATGTGTTGAAGAGGCCATCATGAATGCACCAAAACATATTGCAAGAAGCTTTATAGACTGAAAGGTTGAAAAAATGAATATCATGGATGAAGTCTTCATTCACTAATCAGAGTTTGAATGGAATACTTGTGTTCTTAGATGCTGATATGTAGTTCTTGTAATGTTGCATATATATTTATAGATAACCAAGTCATTATAAATCATAAAATAAAGGTGTATCACCGTTAAGTATACCACATGAATATGATATTTTCATTTTTCTTTTGGGTACAGATTATGATTGATTAATTAATCGAATTAAATTAACATGACTTCTTTATAATGAGCGTCACCGACTGTACCACGTTAGGGCCAGAAAGTAGGAAGCAATTTCTATAGATATTACTTATACTAGACGGGTACCAATTATTCTTGATAATTGTTGTAGTCTAGACATATAGTTTTGAATATATTGGTTTTAATGTCTTAAGTATTGGTTACGCTTTAAATTTAAAACCCATGTGATCCATGGTATGTTTTGTAGAATTATTTTTGGTAATTATTTTAGTGCAACAAATTAGTTTTGAATATAATAATATTTTGTACCTCTAAGTCAAAAAATAAAAATAAAAATTTAAAGGTGATGCTAACTTGTGTCTTAAGTACAAGTTAATTAAGAACTAAATATGAAAATGAAAAATAAATTTTGCAATAAAAAAATCAACTTTTAAACCTTTTAGATAATAAATGCATAATATTCAATACTATATGTTTATATTTGGTTTTCTTAACATGTGCGCTTAAAGGAACAAGTTAGTTTTTCTCTTATTTGAATACCCGAAACAAAAATTACATATAGTAAATAAAAATGTGTGATCGACCACTTTTATTTAATGCCTATCTCATTATAAATCGAAGACTAACTGATGTTGAAGATAAAAAATAAAATTTGTATTACTTCTCCTATGACCTGTTATTATTGTTGTGGGAAACAGATCAGCGGTTATGAAGAGAAAAAAAAAACAAATTAAAGAACAAGTGAATGAAGAAATGTGAACTAACTTTTTTTACTGGTTAAAAAAAGTTGAAATGTAATGAAATAGTCCAACTTCACTTAAAAAATAGCACAATGTGCGGTTGTTTAGATTTTGGAGGGTTTTCTTAGAAGTTAGGGCTAAAATTCGTAATTATTGAAATAAGTGTGGGGCCATTGCCACATGGCCAACATATATTGGACAAAATGAAAGGTTGCATGTGATGACAAGTAACAAGGTGCATGGTGTATATATAGTGTAGTGTATGGGTAACACATGTTGTAGTGCATTGCAATAGACACTTGGTGTTTTGCATGAAAGGCAAATGACAAGTGTCTTCATGCATGTAATGCAATTTTAGCTTGCTTCTCCTATAAATAGGACCATGAACAAGCATTCACAACACACCACAAGAAAAGAACAACAAAAGCAAGAGAGAAAAAGAGCCTTGCTCAAAAGAGAAAAGTGACCCTCATAGAGAGTTTTCTTGTGAGAGAAATAGTGAGTCAATTTATGAGAGTGTTCCTTACAAATTGAGAGATATATTGTAGTGAGATTCACCTAAAGGTGAAGTTGTTATATTCTTATTATCATTATAGTGGAAGTTTAAGAGGCCCAAGGGTCCCGTGGTTTTTCCTTTCTCACATTGAGAAGGTTTCCCACGCTAAAATTCTCTTTTGTATCTTTACGCTTATATTTCACATTTTCCCGAATGTCTATTTTAAGTTCACGGAGGAGTATAATTATGAACGTCATTTCCCAACAATAAGGAAGGATTTTGAGTCTTGTTTATATACAGGCATATTTCATAATATATAATTCGAATCGTGATTTTTTAGATTAGATTATATAATTTGAACGCGGTAAAACTGATATTTTGGAGGACACACAAGAATAACTGAGAACGGAAGAATAATTCTGTAAAAAATAAATGAAGCGCCAAGTCCTCTTTTACTTGGACATCAAGAAAAAACTCAGTTTATATCCAAATTTTGTTGCGAATTTGGAACTTGTCATTGAAGGAAGATTCAAATTAACACGTCCTCAAAGTAGAGACTATCATGAACGGAAAACTTTAAAAATCTATGGCGTTTTACCGTGCATTTATGACAATAATGATAATTTCGTATTGTTGCACTCATTCATTCATTTGCAATTTTTATTTTGTAGATAGATGAACGAAATGGTAATAGTTATTAGAAACTCATACATACAAGTGAAGGAATTCAAATTCAAACCCCAATCATAACGTCTTGCCTAACAATTTTGGTATTTTCTTAATGTGTAGAAAAGTGTTAAAGAACAATCATTGAAAGAGAAGTAATACAAGAAATATCTATGGAAATTGCTTCCCACTTTCTGGTGACGCACATTATGAAGAAATCATATTAATTTATTCGATTAATTGATCTATCACAACCAAATAAAAAAATTGATATATCATATTCATATGGTATACCTAATGGTGTAATACCTTTATTTTATTATGTTGCTGACTTTGGTTATCTATTAAAATATATGGAACATTACAAGAATTTCATATCTATCTCTAAAAACACAAGTATCTTCCATCCAAACTAGTGAATGAAGACTTCACCTATGTTATTCCTATTTTCAACCTTTCAGTCCATAAAGTTTCTTGCAATATGTTTTTGTGCATTCATAATGGCCTCTTCTACCTATGTTTCTTCTTCTTCTTCAACCATTAATGTAAAAAGTAGAGAAGCAAGTTCTTTGTTGAAGTGGAAAAGCAACCTTGAAATAGAAAGCCAAGCTTTGCTATCTTCATGGACCGGCAACAATTCATGCAACTGGCTTGGAATTACATGTGATGAAGATCACAAATTTGTAACCAATGTAAATCTCACTAATATGGGATTAAAAGGTACACTTGAAACTCTTAACTTCTCATCATTTCCAAACATACTCACTCTTAATCTTAGCGGCAACTTTTTGAATGGAAGTATTCCTCCCGATATCGATGTGTTGTCGAAACTATCTCATCTTGATCTTAGTAACAATGATCTCTCAGGGCATATCCCGTTTTCGATAGGAAAGTTGGCTAACTTGATGTATCTAAATTTAGCAAAGAACCAAATTTCTGGCCACATCCCTAAGGAGATTGAGAAGTCAATGAACCTAAAATTTTTAATTCTTTCTCTTAACAACTTATCTGGCCATATTCCTGTGGAAATTGGGAAATTGATCAACATGAACTATTTAAGGCTTAGTGACAATAGCCTTTCTGGTTTCATTCCCCGTGAAATTGGAACGATGAAAAATTTGCTTGAAATTAATTTGTCCAATAATTCTTTATCAGGCAAACTCCCACCAACAATAGGAAATTTGAGCAATTTACAAAATCTTTTCATATTTTCAAACCATCTCACTGGGAAACTTCCAACAGAAATCAACAAGCTTTCCAATTTGGTAACATTTCTAATATTTTATAACAACTTCAGTGGTCAGCTACCTCACAACATTTGCACTGGTGGAAACTTGAAATACTTTGCTGTTTTGGATAATCACTTCACTGGTCCTGTTCCAATGAGTTTGAAGAATTGCTCAAGCATTGTAAGAATTAGGCTTGAACAAAACCAACTATCTGGAAATATAACAGATTTCTTTGGTGTGTATCCGAATTTGGACTACATGCATTTGAGTCAAAATAATTTTTATGGCCACATTTCACCAAAATGGGGAAAATGTCGTAGCTTGACATTCCTCAACATCTCCAATAATAACATATCTGGCGGTATACCACCAGAACTAGGCGAGGCAACCAATTTATATGCGCTCGACTTATCTTCAAATTACCTCACAGGAAAAATTCCAAAGGAGTTAGGTAACTTGACTTCATTGTCCAAACTTTTGATACACAGCAACCGTCTTTCAGGAAACGTTCCTGTACAAATAACATCACTAAAGAAACTTGAGACGTTAAATCTCGCTGTAAATGATCTAAGTGGCTTCATCACAAAACAACTTGGATATTTTCCTAGATTATTGAACATGAATTTGAGCCATAACAAATTTAAAGGAAATATTCCTGCTGAGTTTGGCCAATTTAAAGTCCTTCAAAGTCTTGATCTTAGTGGGAATTTTCTCAACGGAACAATACCGTCAACGCTTGCTCAACTGATATACTTAGAGTCATTTAATATATCACATAATAACCTCTCTGGATTTATTCCCTCAAACTTTGATCATATGATCAGTTTGTTATCGGTTGACATATCGTTTAACCAATTAGAGGGTCCGGTTCCAAACATTACAGCTTTCAATAAAGCAACCATTGAAGTTTTGAGAAATAATAGAAGACTGTGTGGTAATGTTTCTGGATTGGAGCCTTGCTCAAAAGCAAGCGGTACTAGATCTCATAATCATAAGAAAGTCTTATTGATTGTTTTACCACTTGCAATTGGAACTGTAATACTAGTATTAGTTTGTTTCAAATTCTCGCATCTTTGCAATAAGTCAACCACGATACAATACCTGGCTCGAAGGAACACATTCGATACTCAAAATCTATTTACCATATGGAGTTTTGATGGAAAAATGGTGTATGAGAATATTATTGAAGCCACAGAAGATTTTGATGATAAACATCTCATCGGAGTTGGAGGACAGGGAAGTGTTTACAAAGCAGTGTTAGACACGGGTCAAGTAGTGGCTGTGAAAAAACTTCATTCAGTAATAGATGAAGAAGATTCCAGCTTAAAATCTTTGACAAGTGAGGTCCAAGCTCTGATAGAAATTCGACATCGTAACATTGTGAAGCTGTATGGATTTTGTTTGCATTCACGATTCTCGTTTTTGGTTTATGATTTCATGGGAAGAGGAAGTGTAGATAACATGTTGAAAAATGATGATCAAGCACTTGCATTTGACTGGAATAAGAGGGTGAATGTCATTAAAGATATAGCTAATGCTTTATGTTATATGCATCATCATTGCTCACCTCCGATTGTTCATCGAGATATATCAAGCAAGAATATACTTCTAAATTTGGAATATGTGGCTCATGTCTCTGACTTTGGAATAGCTAAGCTTCTTAATCCTGATTCAACCAATTGGACCTCATTTGCAGGAACCATTGGATATGCTGCTCCAGGTTAATTCCCTTTATCTAATATATTTATATAAGCTCTGTTTGAATTTGAAATTTAATCTTTACATATTTCTCTTTTGATTTTGTACAGAATATGCATATACAATGCAAGTGAATGAGAAATGTGATGTGTATAGTTTTGGAGTGTTAGCATTGGAAATACTCTTTGGAAAACACCCAGGAGGTTTTATATATCATTCCTCACTATCACCTCTGTGGAAAATTGTGGGCAACTTACTTGATGATATGTCGTTGATGGATAAGTTGGATCAACGTCTCCCTCGTCCGTTGAATCCTTTTGTTAATGAATTAGTATCGATTGCAAGGATCGCAATTGTCTGCTTGACTGAAAGTTCACAATCTCGCCCTACCATGGATCAGGTCACCCAACAACTTGCAATGTCATATTTGTCTACAGTGGATTAGTTTCATATTGTCAAAGCAAAACACACAAATAGATTAAAGAATAAACTTAGGAAACATGCTTCAGTTCTACATGTTCTTTCTTGTTTTTTAATTTTGTAAACCATTTAAAATTCTTTTGCATGGAATGCTATTTTATTGTAATTGATTCTTAATGTCAGGTGTCATGTCATTTTAATTATATATTAGTACCCATATTGTTTTTATTTTAAATTTATTTTAAATTTAATTTAAACTTGTTGAGTCTCAAGATGAGTATAGTGTTATTAAAACCCCCTGAGGGTTGAATGTTTCAATCATTTGGTTAGTTGATAATTTTAGAATGTTGCTAATGTGTGATGAACAAGTTTGCAGGAATCATTTTAAGTGGTCAGGTCCTACTTTAAAAGTTTATATAATCATAGAGAGACAATTTACATAAGAAAGGTTAAGCATCATCAATAATATTCTATTGAAAGTCCATAAGAAGCATCACTTGTGGATAAGGAGTTGAAAAGGTCCAAAAGGATGATCATATGTGTTCACACATTTGAAATGTACTCCAACAGAGAGGTATCAGTTACAAAGAAAAAGGATTTCCAGCAACAATACATAGTAACCTCGAGCAATGAAACCGATGTAAAGAGACTAACTAGTTTAGAACGTAATCCTAGGCTTGCTCCTTAGATGCGCGTGGTACAAATACCCCAAAATTCCACACCGAGTAGGGACACTAAAATCTCCCTGCATGCGTTCCTGACCTCCAAGACTGACAAGTCCATGTTGACTGTTCACAAAAAGACGCAACACGACTCTACAATGGTATCACTACTTATGGAAGGTAATAAACAGATTAACAGCAACCACAGAAAATGATCGATGAAATCAGTACTTGTATTGATTTATGAATGAAATAGTACAATGGATATCCTTAGAACAAAATCAATTTGTTCAATGGAAAACCGGAAACAGTACTATAAAGGCATAGAAGAAGAGATTCAGCACAAATACTTTGGTAGTTATAATCACTTCATCTTTCTACTTAAGTTAATTGATCAAGTCTGAGTGCCTAATAATTTTTCTTACATTCGTATGGTGTTGTGGGAAATAAAATAGATAATTTGTACATGAATGTGACAAGTACCTAAGCATCCCATACAACTCATGTGGGACTTGGGAACCCCATAATACCCAAATACCTATCAGAATGTTTCATCCTTGATATGTAAAAATATCTGAATAGTTATGATTTTAAACTTGAATAGCATGATATTACATCCATAAAGAGGATATTAAGGTACATCAGAGGTACTACATATTATGGAATTCTATTTCAATCATTTGATAAAGGAAAGAAGTATAAGGTGAATAGATATACAGATTCAAATTGGTGTCGAGACATAGATGACATGAAATCTACTACAGGCTATATATTCTTATTAGGAGGTGCACCAGTGCCTTGGTGCTCAAGAAAAGAACCAATGGTTTCACTCTCTTCATGTGAGGCTGAATATATAGCTGTATCAATTTGTGCATGTCAAGCTGTTTGGTTAATGAATCTGATAGATGAAATTGGTGTTGAGAAATGTGGAGGAGTGAATCTGAGAATTGATAACATCTCAACAATCAACTTAGCCAAAAATCCTATACCATATGGGAGAAGTAAGCATATAGAAATGAGATTTCACTACTTAGGAGAACAAGTGAGCAAGGGAAAGCTGAAACTGGAACTTTGCAGAAGTGAAAATCAAGTCGCAGATGTTCTAACCAAAGGTGATAAGATTGAAATGTTGATAAAGCTAATTATAGAGAGATATAATGTGCTAATCTGAAAATACATACATAAGGTGTTTTGAAAGAATTAACGGTAGTTTCTATCATACACAAAAAATGTTGAGTCTCAAATAAAAAGAAAGTGGTTTTGAACTCTTGAAATTATTCCAAAAATATTATACTTTTATCAGATGAAGGACCAAAAAACATAAAATTTAGCCCTCAAAATTTTGAGGACATATGTTGTTGATCTCTTTGTACACCATCATAACCGGCCTTGATCTTCGCAATAACAACTATTATAAACACACTTTGCATATTTAGGAGGGGAACAAAAATCATATGGACAATCATCTGCAGTAACGCAAGAATGAAATTCTGTAATGTAAAACACAAATAAAAGAATGTTAGTAAAAGAGTTTGTGGATGTAAAAACGAAAATCTGTAAAGGATAAGAAAAAGGCCTTACTTTCTTTGGTTGCAGCAAGGCATAGGGAAAACAAGAAAATAATAGCATAAACAAACTTCAAAAGTTGAGCCATATGTTTCCTCTTTGCATGTAATAAATACAAAGTAATTTGACAACTTTACAAAGTACAAAATTGTGCTCTATACTTCAATTAAATAGTTTTTAGTACTCCCTCCGTCCCACATTATAAGTCTTTTTGGAAGAAAAAAAATTGTCTTAAATTATAAGTCGATTTGTAATTTCATTGAAGTATTAATGTTACTTTTCCTATTATACCTTTAATTATTTATTACCCTCTATACTTTCAATTTTTTAATTTATTTTTTTCATACCATTTGTTAAGGAGGATAATTTTGTAAAACAACTCAAAATATTGTTTTTCCATTCATAATTAATGACATTTCTTAATACGTATGAAATACCCGAAACATCCTATAATTTACGATGGAGAGAGTATGTTCCTAGTTGAAAGTTGGAAAGCTTCGAAAAATTAGATCTATTATGAATGCCTCTTACATATATGGATGTGTTGTGTTTGTCTCTTAATACACTCAATTGATCTATATGCTTTTTCCTTCAATCAAATAGTTTTTAGTATTTCAGAGTTGCCATGGAAACCTTCTAAAGATCAAATTCATCATGAAATGTGTCTCTTACATATGTTGATGTGTTTGTCTCTTTGATGACAATTTTTGCACCGCTTAAAGTCCAAACCTTTTCTTGATGATGAGACAATAATTAGTGTTTTTAATATAATATTTGAGTCTGTTTTATTTATATTTGAGTTTGTTTTATTTAATATTATTTCCCTTTTAGAGCTATTTTACTTCATTTGCAAGTTATTATATTTCAGGAACAAATATTCAAAAGATTTAGTCTTGGAGCAAAAGAAAGGAGAATCGGAGCTGATTCGTGCCAAAAATATGAAGATCTCATACAAAAATATCTTGTGCAAAGAATTAGAAGATCTTGTACCAGAATATAGCATAGGCGCGCCCCATATTGCCCTTTTGCTGCTATTGCATCTTTGACAAGCTGCCTATTTTAGTATTTCTGACCTAGAGCTCATGGTTTCTTGTGCAACACTTTAGTGATTTAATTCTTGGGGCTCAAGTCAATATTAGACTATAAATAGAGCAGCCATCTAGTTTGTAAAACCATCTTTTGTTCTTGGAATAAAAGTTCACCTTTATTTTATTTACTTTTATGTTCTTCTTCTTCTTTTTCTCCTCTTCTATGTCTACAATGAACGTGAGTGAGTAGACTCTTCTTGTCTTGGGATTGTTGGAAAAGTCTAATGACCTAATCCTAATCAAACCAAGCCTCGAACCCTAATTTTATATAAATCTATTTTCTAATCTAATTTCACCGTTTTTATAATGAATTAACAAATACCAAACTCAAAGCGACATCGGAGGGTTAGTGTCTGTTAATTCATCATCACAAATATCAATTCATAAAGCGACAACGGAGTTCTGATATTGGAACAAGTGAAATTAGACAAGGATTGCGAAACATGAGAATAGTCTAGCAAACCTTGAGACAAATAAAGTTTCGTTCTTCAAGGATTCTAATAGCAATCAACCATGAGAATAGGCGTGGTTTCTAGAGGAACACACAATGATTTCGAGAGAAACTTTGATACGCTTAAGAGAAACTTTTCTTTAGAAAGTAGGTCCAATATAAAGTTTAGGTTTAGGGTTTGTTTGTGAAGCTTTTGTCATCAAGATGAACCAATAATCCCAAGGCACCTTTTCTTATTATTGTTATTTTCTTTCAATTAAAAATCCAAACTTTTTAACCTTTGAAACTTTCATCTAATCATTATTAAAAGTTAATTGAATTCATAACTCCTTGTCGAAACAATACTCTTTTTACTACTTCGGTAAAACCGTACACTTGCGATTTTACTCATCACTTGACAGCTTTTTCTTGGAAGACTTCCAACTAAAGGGAATCAAACAAAGAGGGTAATCTGTTTTGTTGGTGCAACTTTAGTAGATTGGTGTGGTATTATACTTTCAAATGGGTGGGAATGGAAGTGGTATTATCTGGATCTATTACTAATTTTCTTCGTCTTCTCTCAATAAAAAGCATTCGAATGGTTTTAATGTTTATATGACTTACAACCGTTTGAAAGATTTGGTAGGTTCCGTATTGATTGCACCTCTCATTAATTTTAATATAATTCATTTTGAAGCTAAAACAAATATTTCACTCAATTAATCACCAAACATAACTAATATGGATATCACATAAAATTATTCTTTTAATTTCTAACTTTTGAGTTAAATATGTTTGCGATTCCTCTAAATATACCAACTTTTAATTTTAGTCATTTTAAAAAAGTTCTTCAAACTTTTTTCTCAATAATTTTTTTGTTACCAATTTTGTCCATATTTTTTTATAAAAGTTCACGTCACACGTTCCATGTGACTAGTTTCATGACAAATCACTGTTAATGCCTTAAATTATCATTAACTTAATAACTTAACTATTTAAACATTAATCTAACAAATTAATATACAATTTGAAGTTATAGATAATGAAATAAAGATTAAATAATTAAACAATTAAACTAAAAATATTTTAAAGTCAAATTAATGATGTCATAAAAAATCACTTGAAACATGCAACGTGAGATTTTGTGAAAAAACACAGATTAAAATTGATAACAGAAATTTTAGGGAGACTAAAATTTAATAGAAATTTCTTAAGGGATTAAAAATAAAATTTGGTAGATTTAGATCGATCGATAACATATTTAACCTTTAATTTTTTTTACTGACCTTTCATTATACATATTTAACCTTTAATTTTTTTTTACTAGCCTTTCATTATTATTTTCATTCATTTGTAGTCTTTATATTTGACAGATTATTTTAAGTCTTTTACGATAAAAGGGACACAATCTCAAAAGAAAATATATAACAGTGTTGAGAGATGGTAAATCAATTAAATGTTGAAATAAATCATCAATGAAGTGAAAAGTACATGCAAGTGTGTTAGCGTTCCAACACTTAAGTCAAAATCTGAATGAGGTGGTCAAGTGAAATGTATGGTGATAAGTGAATTGTAATCAAGTAATAAAGAAGTAAATAAAATAAAAGATATAAAGTAGTTACATGTTTTAATTATATATCCTACCTAATGCGAGATATTATTCTTGAACCCCTCCTTCATTTTTTTTGTTGGAATCAATACGATTAATTATTAGTTTATAACTTGTCTTTTGATTTACGAAAGTAGAATATGACCACTTAGCATAGCACTGGAAGTTCAAATTTTACATGGAACAATTTAACCATTTATAATTGCAGTGTTGCCTTAAGATGAGTCAAAACCCTAAATACATACTTAAATTAGAATAAAAGAATTTAATTGAGAAAATAAGCAATTTACAACTGCCTTGTTTGGACAAAAGTAGGGTTGTCAATCCTATAATCCACCTAGAGATTAGTTTCAAAGTTGGTTTGATAAAGCATTATAAAGGGACATATACAAATTAAATCAGACACTTCAATCATACTGAATGTGGGAAAAACAAAAGAATGAGGGGTTGAATTGTGTTGCCTTTTTGAAAACTTATTTCTAAGTGTTTGAGAAAACTATTCAGAGTCTGAACCAAAATAGATTTTGTTCAGAGTCTAGAACAAAGTTAAATTGCAGTGGTAGAGAGAGAGAGAGAGAGAGATGACACCAAACAATTATACTGGTTTCTACCACAAACCAAGAGTAGTCCAATCTCCTTGCACTTCCAAGAGATTTCACTATAATCACACAAATTACTGAAGGTGAGAAAAACCACAAGAAGGGGGG
>Ga0228711_1002270_pt1 | contig 29422 bp, 16 predicted proteins | sample MedpolnodulmetaG_2_FD_177996 | JGI IMG/M metagenome (GOLD analysis project Ga0228711, IMG submission 177996) | Root nodule microbial communities from Medicago polymorpha collected in Santa Monica, California, United States - brown nodules | ecosystem: Host-associated > Plants > Roots > Nodule... | reverse complement strand
CCCATGATCACTTTTAATTAAGTCTATCACTAAATTAACATTACAACCTCTAGGCTTCAGTGACCATATCTTGTGACTTTATTGAAGGCAACCAATTATCCTCCTATATTCAGATATTCCTCCCATCACCCATTTAACCTGCATGATCAACCATCTTTGTTCTCGCCTAAAAGATGTTGCGCCAGAATAGCTCGGATTATATCCTAGAGTTGCCTGAAGAAAGTTTCTCCCAGGAAAATATTGTCCTTTCAGACAAAGACAAAGGATACTCTCTTCCTCCTGCAGAATATGTCATCCAAACTGGTGAAAGTAAGCAATGTTTGATTTTCTTCCTTTATACAGTTCATATGATGTTTTGTTCAGAATAGGCCTGTTGTAGATTCTGTTATGAACTTAACATGTTGTGTTTACAGCTTCTGCCCAAAAATACTTAGCAATCTTAGTTTCATAGATCATGTTCTAGCCATTTCTTGTAAAGATTTATTCTTTCTTTCTACAAACTCATTTTGTTATGGAGTTCTAGGATAAGAGAATTCATGGATAATTCCAAGTTTTTCACAAAAGTTTTTAAATGGCTCATTTTCAAATTCTCCTCCATGATCACTTCTAACTTTCAGAATTTTCAATTCCTTTTCATTTTGTACTTGAGTGCAGAAGATACTAAATACATCAAATGCTTCATCTTTAGTTCTAAGAAATTTAACCCAAGTCCATCTACTATAATCATCAACTAAGACTAGTTCATATTTCTTTTCACTGATTGACGTGTGCAGCATTTCTAACGATCTAGAAATGCAGATTTAAACTCCATACATTACTCGCTTGCGGGATGACAGATTGGTTTAAAAGAGGTTTTAACAATTTTTCCTTTCTGGCATGCTCCATATAAAGCATCTAAGTGATAATTTAACTTTGGTAGTCCCTTGACGAGTTTTAACTTGCCAAGCTTAGAGATTAATCTCCCGTTAGCATGTCCTAGACGTTTGTGTCAGAGCCATTTTTCATCACTCACTGATAGAAGAAAAACTATCTTCTGATCAGCCAATTTAAAGAAATTTATTTTGTAAACATTGTCTTTCCTCTTACCTATGAAGATTATGGATTTATCAGAGTCATTGGCAGGTGTTCTTATCAAACACCACTTCATAACCACTATCACAAAATTGACTGATGCTAAGTAGATTATGCTTAAGTCCATCAACAAATTCGACATTATTGATTGAGATTGAAGAATTACCAATAGCTTCGTACCAATAATCTTGCCTTTCTTGTTTCCTCAAAATCCCATAGTTCCTCATTCTTTCAGTGTTAGGGTTTGGAACAACCATTGTCCATGTCCAATTAATGGAGTTTTGATTATCCCATATAGCATATCTAAAACATAAATAATTTCACACTTAGGTACGCATATTTTCATGGGTCCTTTGGGGTTAATTTTGAAGGACTTTTCCTTCTTTAGAGCCTTAGGCTTCAAGCTACGTGGCTTAGAATCATTCAAGACTTTTGATTTAAATGTTTTTGGTCTTGAATTCTTCTTAGCTTTAGGTTTTGAACTCTTTAGAACCTTTGACTCTTGAATCTTTGGTTTTTATTTAATCAGAACCTTATATTTTGAGTTCCCAGATTCTGACTTGTTCATAACCTTAGCTTTTTCCAACTTCTTGAACAAAGTAGTAATACAAACCCTTATGTATACACTTATAAAAAGGAGGTTTCTTTGATTTCTCTGGAATCTGCATCCTCTTAGGAGGTGCTTTCTCTGAGAGATCAATTCCTTCTCCCTTGTTTCTACTCACTCCATAAATCATTGAGGCTAATTTGCTTCTGTCAACGCCATCAATGATGAACTCCTCAAGAGGATTATCATACTTGTTCAAAGATCTATGAACTTTCTTTTGAGTATATGAAAGCTGACTTTTCTCCAAAATTTCATTTCTCATTAAGAGATTTTCATTTTGAATACTCAGTTTTATAGACTCTTCTATCACCAAATCATATTGCTTTTATAAAAAATTTAGGCACTTTGGTTTGCTGATACAACGTTTTACAAGTTATTTGACACCATTGACCAACTTTTCACGAGTTAGTTAAGAAAATACCTCATCATCATCAACAACATCTGCTTCAGATTCTGCATCAGAAGTTGTTGTAGCCATCATAGCCAGATTAGTTTCTTCATCACCCTCTTCAGATTCTGATTCCTCATCCCATGTTGCCTTGAGACGTCATCTTCTTGGTCAAGTACTAATATCTTTTGGTCAGATATGTCATCTCTTCAACATTTGAATCATCATCAGATTCCTCATCATGAGTCTCTTCTTCTAATTCAACATCTTGAAGAGCTTTAACAAATTTTCCCTTAGATTTCAGAGGAATAGATTTGGAATACTTAGCATGTTCGTCTCCAATAAGCTCAATTTCATGACTTTAGAGAGAACTTCTCAGATTCTTCAGGCTTAGCTTGTTCAAATCTTTTGCTTCCTGAATGGTTGTAACCTTTGGTCTGAACCTGGTTTGAAGACTTCTAATAATCTTGTTGACATGGTCAGGAACAAGAAATATTTTATTCAGAACCTGAAGGCCATATACAAGAGTTTGAAACCTTGAATACATGATTTCAATATCTTCATCCTCCTTCTTTCTAAAAAGCTCATACTGATGCACCAGTTGGTTAGCCTTAGTTTCCTTTACTTATTGGTTTCTTTCATAGGTAGAACACATCGACTTAAATATGGTTTTGATAGTGGATTTATAAAAAATCTTTGTGTATTCTGAATGAGACAAAGCTTCCACAAGAATACCTCGTACTCTGTGTTACTTCCTGTAGATTTTTTTTAGCCTCAATCAGACTCTTTCTATCCACCACCATTCCTTCTGAATCAACATGAAAATTAACATCATCTTCAATGATGTCCCACATCTCATCATCAACTCCTATGATGTGACTACACTTACTTTTCTACAATGAGAAAAAAGTAGCATATCCCTTGTAGGGTGGAGGTCTTACAGAATAACTGTTCTTCTTAGTGTAGTAGAAATATTGTTATTGTAATCATCCGGTACATCAGTACCACTAGGACCACCACGACCAAAACTGACATTAGGCTTTTGTTCAGAAGCAGACATGGTTTTTCTCTTAGGATCTTTTTTGTGACACAGTTAAATGGCTAAGCACAAATTATGCTCTGATACCAACTGAATGTGAGAAAAAACACAAGAAGGGGGGAGGTAAATTGTGTTGGCTTGTTAGATTCTGACTCAGGTTCTTAGTGCAGTGGGAAATTCAAACACACACACACACATATATACTTAGATAGATAGATAGATAGATAGATAGATAGATAGATAGATAGAGAGAGAGAGAGAGAGAGAGAGAGAGAGAGAGAGAGAGAGAGAGAGAGAGAGAGAGAGAGAGAGAGAGAGAGAGCGCAATTATACTGGTTCCTCCTATAAACCAGGAGTTGTCCAGCCCCGTTGCACTTCCAAGGGATAAGATCAAAAGTTCTAGTGGTTGATGTTTATGTTTACCATTTTGCTTCTTTGCCTTGTTTTGCTAGTTTTCTTTCTCGTTCTTATTCTTAGAGTTTTTCTCCTGCTCCGATTGAATACTCATTGTAATCTGAACTGTTTTGGTTTTAGTATCTAATATATTTTTTCCATTAAAAAAATACACAAGGGGTGTAAATTGGTAGATGCAGTGGATGAGTTAAAAAATAGAGTGATAAGAAGATCAAAAGTTCTATTCCCACTCTCAATATGAAAACCATGTGTATTGGTAATATTCTTTTGTTAAAAAGCAATGAAAATATCTTAAAATGAACCTTTTTTTTAATCTTATAAACAAGAGGATCAATAGCGTTTTTCACTTCCCCTTTATAACTCTATCTTTTTCTTAAAATCTACTTTCTTTGGCTCACGTCAAATAACCTTTCAACATCTTAATGCCTCTACTTAAGTCACAAGCTTGACTCTTAAAATTTACTGGTAAATAAACTAAATAATGAACAAATAATTGAGAACAGTTTTATTATTTGAACAAGATGCTTTACTTTGAGCCACGAAATAATGTAGCTAACCTATACCTGATGCTGGTGCTGGCCATTACGTGCCCTGCCAACCTCTCCATTCCATCCATATATGAGAAAATCCTTACGCTAAGAATCTCTCTTACCCGTTTATATCTTCACATACTCTATACCTTACACCACGAAATCCCTTACGTCATATTCACCGTCCATGCATATATACTTCACCATACTACTCCACTTCCCTTTTCATTAGTTTTCTTCATTGATTCATATTTGTTCCTTTCTTAAGAAAACAAATCTTCTCGAATGTTATAAGGCAGTTAGGCCTTATATTGTTTTGAAGCATAAAAAAGATAATAATCATACTTAAATGGGAGTACTATACAAGAAGGTACTCCAACCTATATACTTATAGACATGTATATTACTCATAAAGGAAATGGAGAAAAATAAATGATAATACAACATTTGTCTTGACATATAAGCTCATTTAAACAGTTCACACAAATATAAAAGTCAGGCAATATATACATTTATAATAATTTTCTCTAAAAAAAATACATTTATAATTATTCATATTCAATTTTGTCAATATAATGATTTTCTAAAATTAATATTTAATTATTGAGACTCAAATTTGTTCACTTAATTGATGATTATTTCAATTTTTAAATAATTAGATATCATATTTGTAAAAATATATTTAACAACTAATATATTTAAAAACGAGACAAATATCAATTTTTTTTTTTAAAATAGGCTTCTTTTAGGTGGTAGTTCAATGGTAAAAATTTTACCTTATAATTTCAAGGGACCGAGTTTAAATCTTTTCAGAAGGATAAAATGGTTATTAGCGACTTTAATTAATAATAATTCAATGATTCACGATTTTATTTTCTTATAAAAAGATAGTGGAGATTGTAATATACACAATTTTTGGTAGAGTGAATTAGCACAACTTAAAGTCATGTAATACTAATAGTATACGCTTAACTTTATATACTTATTTACTTAAATAAATTTCATCTCACTCCGAGTCATTCCCTCAAAAAAAAAAAAAAAAAATTTAACTAAAAAAAAAAAAAAAAAAAAAAAATTTTTTAAAAAAAAAATAAAAATCAATTCCAAAAAAAAAAAAAAAAAAAAATCTCACTCCGAGTCATCGTTGAGATGAAATCTTTTTTCACTAACAAATTAAGTTGCTATTATAAAAAATAAAAAAAAATTAAGTTGCTATATAATAAATTACTATCATCAATATAAAGTAGTAATTCCGGGTTCAGAATTGATATAAGAGAGTGAAAAAAAGTAGTTGACCAAACATAGAATAAATGTAACATTCGTTGGTATGAATGTGAAAGCACCAATTTAAAACCATCCATAAAATATTCATCACGCATATATAGTTTACATTCTAAGAGTGTGTATTAGTATTGTCATAAAAAAAAGAGGGAATACATTAGTTAATTGAAGTAATTGGGACTCAAGGTAGAGAGTCATCTTGTATAATATAGTGACTGCTTTACACCGACGCCAAATGATTGGGAGAGAGTATGAAAGTATGAATTTAAAAAAGGGTCATGCATATATGAGGCGTGATTGTTGGATTATTAGCCAATGAGGTAGTGACTAATTTGCTAAACAAGTGGTTAAGGTCAACTGCACATGAATTCCCCTTCTTAGCAAGTGTGTATAGCTACTACTAATCATCAAGTCATGCCTATTATATAACTAGAAAAATCATTAATAATACAAGATAATCTGGCATGATCACTAGTCATTAATTAATTAAGTAAGGATTTGTCTAGCCATAATTACCTTTTTTTTTTTTTTTTACAATGATAAATGAAAGAAAAAAAAGAAAAGAAAGAAAAAGCTAACTACTTCCGAAGGAACAAAGCGCATTGACATCGCTTATGAGAAGATTGATAAGACTAGCATGAGATGACTCATGAAGAAGAAGATCAACATTAGAATAAGCTCCTAACTTTGGTAGTGTAGTTTGTTAAACATATTATCAATTTTGGTCAAAAAAAGAAAAACATATTATCAGTTAAATTGGGTGCTTCAAAATTAGTTAAGTGCGCTGTTCTAGAAACAAATTAAGTAAGACAAAAAAGAACCAACAGCAGCACAAGCAAGAAAAGAAACTAAAAAGGAGCTATATAAATATAGTGGAGAATCAACTTACACCATGAATAAATCTTGACATATATAGTTACTCTGCCTAATATATACAATGTAGGCATTGCAATTTATTATTTTAATCATCAAATTAACTCATTATTTTTTGTACCAAAAAAAAAACTCATTATTGAATAGACTGACTCTATAAATGTTTATAAAACTTTACAATTATTTCTTATGTTTCAACATTTGACATCAATTGAACATTTTTTTTATATAAAAAATACTAGTAAGTTTGAGCAATTGTTAAAAAAAATATCAACCAATTAGTTAATTTATCTGAAATTTCGTGTGCGTGATAGTTAGTAAATATGGTGATATTCATGTCATTATTAAGTTATTAAACAAAATAAATTTGTTTTCACACTGCTAAAAACATTAAAATTAATTCAAAAAAAAAAAGCATTAAAATTAGAATAAAAAATTAGTAACCGGAATAAAATAAATCTCCGGTATAATTCTTTCATCACAAAAATTAGTAATGGATTTAATTAGATCGAGATTTTACCTCTAAATTTTTCTAACTAAATTAACTTTTATAGTTGTGTTAGAAAGAGTTACTCCTAAAATAAGTTTGTATAATATAAAACAAAAAAAAGTAAGTTGGTCTCTACTCATAAAATACAAATAAAAAAATAGAGGGAGAGGTGAAAGTGTAAAATTGTGTGTGGTTCCAGGCTTGCAAACCAATCCTCCTCCAAAAAGGAATCGTTGAGAAAAAGTAATGGGTTTGCTTCAAAGCCAACCGAATCTCACTCGTTTCCTCCATTACCTCCTCACATATACTTCACAATACATCATTCTCTCTCTCTCTCTCTTTTGCCTACACTACACACCTGTATAATATACTAACATTATCCTTATATATAACTTCCAAGGTTGGAAAAGAAACCCTGGCAAAACCAAAATTATAACTATTAAGGTTATATTTATATACTCTTCATCACGGGTTATACATGCACCTTTAAACCTTTGTCTCACACCACTAATATATTAACATCACCCTCTTATTTCATTCCTTCATTCATCTCTTACCTTACACCCTCTTCTCTTTATTCTCTCTCAAATTACATTTAGTACTAAAAAAAAAATGCAAGTCTTGGAAGATCAAGTCATGATGGTTTCCAAGGATCATACACAACAAATCATAAAAGGAAAACGAACAAAGCGTCAAAGGCTACCATCTCCACTTAGGTTAACTATGCCGGTTTCGAATTCTTGCAATGAAGGTACAAGTTACAATAATAATGATAACAACAACAATTCAGGAGGAATTGAGTTTGTTAAAATTGATTCGCGTGACCGATCAGAAGAAGAAAAAGAAGAAGAAGATTTGGCGAATTGTCTCATTCTATTAGCTCAAGGTCATAATCATCGTCATGATCATCAAAACACACATGTGTCGAATCATCGCGATCACGATAACAACAAATCTTCAAATTTTTATCTTTACGAATGCAAGACTTGCAATCGTTGCTTTCCTTCATTCCAAGCACTTGGTGGACATAGAGCAAGTCATACCAAACCTAACAAGGCAAATTGTAATGTTACACAACAAAAGCAAGCTGTTACAACATCTTCTTTTGTTGATGATCATTATGATCCAACCATGAATACCATACTCTCTTTGCAAGCCTTCGCGGCGACCCCTATTACTACTATTACTACTACAAAAAAATCAAAAGTTCATGAGTGTTCGATATGTGGTGCCGAATTCTCATCGGGACAAGCGTTAGGGGGACATATGCGGAGACATAGGAATCTTGTGAACACGTCTACAACGACGACGACAACAACAACAACTTCTATGAGTTTGAGTATTGGTAGTCCTAAATCTCATGAAGCAAAGAAACCTAGGAATGGTTTTAAGTTGGATTTGAATCTTCCAGCTCCAGAAGTTGATCAAAAAGATCAATCCAAGTTTTCGTTTCAGCCTAGAGAAAATGTTATTGCTTTCTCTAATTCTTCTTTGGTGGATTGCCATTACTAAAGTTCCTCAAGGCCTTAGTTGATTGACCTTATTTTTTTATTTTATTTTTTACTTGTTCAGTTAAACTTGTATATGTTGATAATTCTTTCCATTCATTCTACATTGAAATTGAAATTGAAATTTATTCATTTAGTGGCATATAGTTGTTTAATTTACATGTATTGAATTAATAGTTGTGATTTTTTTTTATAGACAAATGTTAATATATCAATTGTTATGTTCATATTTTCTTAAGTATTTCCTTTAACTATTAGCTCAAAGTCATTGATCAACAATCACCCATTTCTTGATTTAGTCAAATTTAATTATTGCAGTTTGTTATTAATTATATATTTTTAAGAACTCCTTAGCCCATTTTAATGAAATATATAATCGTGATGCATGTGATTAGAAATTGAAAGAGTGAGCGGAAGAAGAAAGGAACTTGCCAACCATAAAATTACAAACTGAAAGTTAGTTAGTTCCTTTGGGCCAGATTTCTGAGCTAGAAAGATAAGTTCCATCAAATTGTGTCATGTGGAAGAAAAAGTAAAATTTGCCATGATTTTATTTTTTTACGATAATTTTTGTTGGTATCTCCCTAATTTAATCGTCACAAAATATATGATCCAATTACAGACAGATTTCACGTTTTCCTTCTTTAAATTTATATCTAATTTATGAATACATCAAGATCGAATTATTATATGAAATTAGAACACACTTACTTGAAAACCATGGTGATCGGATTCGCCGAGATTGAAGACAAAGTCTTCCTTTGCCTTTCACATGCTCCAAACTTAGGGTTTTCGATTGGGCAAACCGCTAATGAGTAGAATTGTCAGAGTGATGGCAAAGAGGACCTAGCCTCTCTATTTATAACCGTGCAACCCTAGGTACACCCATCATGGGCCTAGTGTTTGGGCCTACACTATGTTTCTACATAAATTAGATTAAGTGTCCAAAAGTCCATTATCTATTGATCACTTTTATTAGGGCCTAAGCATCATCAAATGGATCACAACATCAGTCCGTTTTTATTAAAACCAAAACCAACAATTATTTGCAGCCCACAAAATATTAGAAGAAATTCTAACATTCTCCCACTTGGGCAAAATCAATTATGTATTTAAAATAAAAATAAAATAAAATAAAAATATTTTTGAAAACGACTCTCGGACTGATAACAAACTTCCTAACGTGACCACTACATGATCCCATGATGCAACACTTAATAAAGACTTTGTCCAACTAAGAACTGAATGATATCGAATCATGACGGTAGTTATATCCTTAATTGATACAACACCTTCCATGGTTACAAATATCACCAATTCAGTCGACTAGTCATCTGTGTAGAGTGTAGCAAGAAATGATATGTCAACGTGATCATCGACCATACTATCATTTTCATTGTCGGTCCTCAATTTCTCTCAATGCTTTAAAGCCAGAGAAATCATGTGATTTCTCTCAAATGTCTTAAAGCCAAAGAAATTATGTGATTTCTCTCAAATGCGTTAAAGCCAGAGAAATTATGTGGTCCATGGAAAACCACATTGCCTCAGCTCCAAAATAGTGTCGATCACCGGCATAATGATCCCAACGACACTGAGCTCTAAATTTCATGTGTATATAATGTCTCAGCTCCAAAATAGTGTTGATCACCGACATAGTGATACTATGAACACTGACCTCTAATTTTCACACATAATACATTAGCTCCATAATAATGTTGACTGCCGGCATAGAGATCATGTCAACATTGAGCTCAAATTTTTCACATGTAATGCCTCAGCTCCAAAATAGTGTCGATCACCGGCATAGTGATCCCAACGACACTGAGCTCTAATTTTTCACATTTGATATTTGATATACACAAGAATTCATCTCATCGTCAATAATTAAATTGAATGAAAATTCACATCAATGTATCAAAGAAAATAAGTGAAAGAAAAATTCATCATCACAAAATTGATAATGTAAAATTCAAACTCCCACTAACCAAATGCATCAAAAGAATTCACAATATTCATGTTATTCAAAGTGACTCTTGAAAACAATGAATCTAAGTCATTTGGTTAAAAAAATAATTAACGTCAAAGTTAGGGAGCCAATGAATGTGATAAATAATTTATTACCATAAATTATAGGAGTTGGGAGCCACTAATTTCAATTTCGACAATTTCTAAGGGTTCATAAATGCTAGTTTTAACCTATGATTTTAGTAAATTTGCTTCTAATGCAATCCACACAAGTACCTGGATCATCAAACTTTAAGAACAGTAGAATATTTACTTTGATTAATTTCTCAGCCCTTTCCCCAATAAATATGATCCAAGTGCTTATGCCATGAAGTAAATGATGTATTCCTCAACATTAGACCTTATAGCAACAAAAGTTTTGACAACATAAGACAAAACAAAGTTATGTGAGTTTAATCTCAAACTTAGTTTTCTACCTCCAAGAGTAAAACTAAAACAAAGTTGCTCCAACAAGGTAACACAAACAAGATTCATCCTAAATGAAGGTTACGTGAAAGATATTTTTCAAAACAAGTGCAAAACTAGAATGTTAAATTTTGGTGACATCTCCCACTGACTTCACAATTACTCCTTGATCATATTAATCTAAATTTAAGTTGACATCTCCCACTAACTCCACATATACTACTAAATTACAACATTGTCATATTTTCATGTCCAATAACTTTTCATTAGACACATGGAGACCATTTTGGTCAGATGCTTTAACTTGTGAGTCATCTCCCACTTACCAAAAGGTTATTTTAGTACAGACATGTTCTCCTAGAGATAACTTCAAATCTTACTTCCATTTCTTATGGTTTGACTCGTTTAAGATCTCGATGAAAGCAAAACAATCATTCATTGATAAGGAAAAAAAATGAATGAATTAAAATATGTCATAAGACAAGATATAACTTAAAATAAACAAGCTATTATAACGAGGCCAATATAATTGTACAATCACCTTTGGGCAGAATGCACAAACTAAGGTCAAAACCTTAACCAAAACCTCAAATGAGTTAATCTATGAGGATACATTGAACTTGGAAAATTATCACATTTAGGCAGACAAAATTCTTTGGTTCAACATATACTCCAATAACTCCATCTCATATAAGTTAATTAATGAGCATATGCATAATAAAAGCATAACAATTATCCATTGAGGAAATATATGAGACAAAACATGAATGCATAAAAATATATCAATTGACAAGATATAACTCAAAATAAACAAGCTATCACAATGAGGCCAATATAATTGTACAATCACTTTTGGGCAGAATGCACAGACTAAGGCAAAGCCTAAGTCAAAACCTCAAATAAGTTAATCAATGAGCATGTATTGAATTTGGGAAATTGTCACCTTTGGGCAGGCAAGTTCCTTAGTTCAAAACATTCTCCAATAACTTTATCCCAAATCAATTTTTAATTGTAAAATGCAATAACCACCTTTGGGCAGGAAACTACATGTTACGGTTAAAAACATTTCTCAAGCTACAAAAAGAAATTTCATCAATCAATCGATAGAGGCGGTCCCACTTTGATGGTAACGATCAATATCAATGCATGAAATTTTTTTTGCATAGGAATCAACAACTCTTGTCAAAATAAGACAGAAAAAATATGCATCATTTAAATGCATCTAAACTGGTCAATATCGTTTCAATTTGCATTCATCATAATTTTGTTTGATACAATGCGGTAGAATAGTACGTTAAAAGCACATAAACAAAACTAAACATATAATTATGTGCTAATTTTTGGAAGAGTACTATTACCGCTAAACTCATAATCTCATAGGTAGTAATTATTTATTTACGCAGCGGAAACATACGAGACTTCAATTTCAATACTATTGAGGATAAAAGACAAAATAGTCACAAAAAAATATATTTAAAAGACTATAATATCCTCAATGTAAGTCTCTATAATAAACAAAAGAGTATTTATCAACACATGATATTTGTTTCTCATTTATAGATAATTGACATGTAAGATTCTCCCATTTGATAGAGAATGATAGTTGGATTGTCAATCCAAGACTTTTTAAAAAAATATTTAAACAAATATTCAAGTATATTCTCTATCACACAATGATCATGTCAATTAATATTACACCAATATGACATGCCCATCCCCTATATAATAATAAGGGAACAAGTGTAATCAAATCCAATAAAAAGAATTTAAATTAAATAACTAACCTCAAAAGGTGTAATCAATTCTCCTTGTATGTAGAGTCATTGAGCACGACTTAGCAAAAGCTCCGCACAATTTGACATATTATCACCTCAATTGGCTCATAATTCAACAACAAACCAATATAGCAAAAGAAAGACTCTAATAATACATATATAATACATGGATAATAGTTTTCAATTGCCTTCAGAATTGCTCAAAAATTATCTTTTATGATTTTCCACAAGTGAGCATACAAATAAGAACAAGGCAACGTAGAATTTATACAATAATTATAAATTCATATACATCAATATTTGGTGCAATGATTGATAAAATTGAGTCTAAAGTAATTTCACAATTGCACACTTTAATAGAATAATTCACGACTATAACAGAGATTTTCACAAATAATATTTTAGACTCACATCCTTAGGAATATATGAGTTCAAATTCTATAAGATTCTCAAATTTAATCGACACCAAATATTTACACATTTCACAAAATAAAATTTATTCCCATAAAAAAAATATATGTTTGGAAATTAATCCCAATCAAATTACTTAAATTTTCAAAACTAATCAATCTACCAAAATCAAATCCAATCATTTTGAATATGCAAGGTTTGATCCATAAAATATTAATCATGGTGTTTCCTTCCGGATTTGAGATAAAATAAAATAAAGCTTGATGAAATATTCATATGGTAATCATGTCAATGCTTATACATGTTATATGCACATGCGCAATGAATCACAACCATGATGTGAAATTCGTTTCAAAAACTACAAAGCTTATGGCAAAGAAGCAGACATAAAATCAATTTGCAGTGACAACAACAACATCAAAAGGAGTAGCATAAAATACATGATGTTAATTTGAACATGGCTACTCAAAATTGTCTTTGAATCCACACATGCAATTGCAATTCAATCATGATAAACATAGTCTTAAAAACAATTCAACCTATGAATAAACCAAATCTCAAATCCACTTCATTTTAATAGAGTGCAAATGATAGTCATGCATAAAAGAACCTATACATAAACTTAACAGAAGGAGTCACACAAAAAATTGTATCAATTTTTTCCAATCTCATACATATAGCAAATATAAAAAGGTCTTGCTAACCATTGCCCTGTTAAGGAAGTCAAAAGTAGCATGCTTGCATTGGTTTCAACAACATTCTGACTTTTAAAAACTTAAATTTATCACTTTTCACCATTTTCCAATGCTATATTTCTATTTTTATCCCCTTATCCAATGCCCCAAGGGCAATGGTTAGCATTCTCCATATAAAAATAATAATAATTGAACACACAAGTATTGAGCCAAATCATCCGTCATATAGATTAAGGAAATTTTTCAAAAATTCCATAAACAAAACAATCAAAATTGATAGTATAAGACATTGACCGATATAAATTGAATGTGCCAAACTGAATCCATCATAATTTGAGAAAGAATCAAAATAAAACTGACAGGCATATTTTGAATCAAAATCAAATATAAAGATTTCTTTAAAAATATGGTATGATTTGTTCCAAAACGAAAACATATATTCACCATTCAAAACAAACAAATAATTGTCAGATAAATCGGTGCAAATTTATAAGAATTGATTTCAGATCACCCTTTTCTACATAACAAACTGAAAAATTATAATCAAAGTTGTAAGCACAGCAATGCAACTTACAATTTTCCAAAAGAGTCACAATTGTCTATGAATTTGTTATCTGAAAAATTCAATGACACACCTGTGCAGACCGAAAATTTTCTATACTACAATATGCAAGTAACACACAAAATTGGATCAATGCACAATTAGTCCAAATAATGCTCAATGCATACACATATAAATGAATAATGGATTTGATTTGAATGGAAACAATAGAGACTTATTCAATCCAACCAAATAAAATGCATTAGCCAATGAACTATTGACGACAATTCAAGAATCCAATGCAATTAAGGTCAAAAAATAAAACCATTGGAGTAATCAATTTTGGATTCGGGTGTGTTATTTTAGCTTCGCATTCGCATACTGTATCGGTTTAAGACCACAAGTTAAGATTTGAAATTGTTTGAAATCTTATGATTTGATAAACTTTAATTCAAAGCTTGTGTAGCATGTGTTAATTTTAAGGACACAGTCATATACGGATCATAAAGCAACTCACAGAGGTTATTCATGTGCAGCCAAAATACAATCGAAACGTATTTTCAAATTCTTAAAATTTTCTGTAAAGGTTAACAACAAGCATCAAGTATACTCACAACAAACACAAAATACAAGCAAATACTAACCCTAGAATAGTTTGGCAAATCATATACCAATTGATTAGAAATCAGGGTCCGTAGAAGCTAACGTGTTTGCCAGAATAAAAATACATAAAGTATTAGGATCACAATAAAATTTAAATTAGGATTAGTGCTTGTATCGTTGGTTTTTATATGGCAACCAAAATTGGTCACGCTTGCACCAAAAAGAAAAAATCATGAAGAACAATAAAACTTATATAACACACATGCACATAAACCGAAGGTATATATGAATCGACAGGCTGAATACTGTAAATTGCTATGAACAAATGTATCAACGGTAGTTATTGGTATCAATGACGCGTAATGCATCACAAATAAAAATCTATCTATGCGATGCAGTCCAAAAACATTAGATTTTAGGGTTCTAAATCATATAATTTTTGGCTCTGATACCACATGTAAAAATTAATTCAACAAGATCGAATTATTATATGAAATTAGAACACACTTACTTGGAAACTATGGTGACCGGATTCGCCGAGATTGAAGACAAAGTCTTCTTTGCCTTTTCACATGCTCCAAACTTAGGGTTTTCGATGGGCAAACCGCTAATGAGCAGAATTGTCAGAGTGATGGTAAAGGGGACCTACCCTCTCTATTTATAACCGTGCAACCCTAGGTACCACCCATCATGGGCCTAGTGTTTGGGCCTACACTATGTTTCTACACAAATTAGATTAAGTGTCCAAAAGTCCATTATTTATTGCCTAAGCATCATCAAATGGAGCACAACATCGGTCTGTTTTTATTAAAACCAAAACCAACAATTGTTTGCAGCCCACAAAATATTAGAAGAAATTCTAACATTAGTCACAAGTCAAAACATGCTTCACCCTTTTTACCTTATTTGCTCTTGTCATTATGGTTTTCAATCTGCTCTAGATATATATTCACGGCATGTTCAACGAGTATTCTTATATTCTCTTTGCATAGAAAAAATGTTTCTTTAAGGTGCAATTCCTATCTTTATTCATTTTTTTTTTTAACAATGTAAGTGAAAAGTAGACATACGTGAAAAAACTAAAAAAGAAGCGAGAAATATGTGATGCCTTGCGTGTAGTGAGTACAATCTTCTTTACAATTTTTCCCTAAAAGAAAAATCTTTTTGACAATTTTTTTTCCAAGTACTTTAGTGGCTAAAAATTATCTTTTTTAAGGAGAATAAGTGGGGTGTCCACTGTCCAAGATTTGAACTTCAGCCCCTGCATGTATAGTGCAATGTCCCTACCAACTGAGATAAACTCACGGTGACTATTCTTTACGATTTCTAGTATGTCGGTTATTTTTATTGCATTGCGTCAGTTTATAAATTTTGAATGATGATTGTTATTCTTTCAAAAAAAAATGAACAATGGTTTTTATGTCTTAAATGGATATTACATTTATATATAGAAGATTATTTTGTTTAGACTAATAAGTTATTGGCCTTATGGTATTGAACTTGTATGCTTTTAAGTTAGTAGAGTTCATTGGGTATTATAATATATTATCTTGTAACCATTATTTGCATATGTCATGATTTTGTCATTCTAATAAAACCTTAGCTACCTTCGTTATTGTTATCTCTAAATCTCTATTTTGTTAGCATGACATCAAGGGCATCGTTCATCCAGAGTATAGTTTGATCTTCCTTGAACTACTTGTCTCTTCTGCTGCTGAGTTCTAAAAAGTTTAGGAATGTTGTGTGAACGATTTGGTGTAATTCTAGTGTTAATAGTCAAGTTGTTTGAGTCTAATCAGTTCAGATTACTTTCTAATTCGTGGCTCGTATGGCGATGAAAACAATAGAAACTAATTTGAAATAATGTCAACGATGCAGAAGATGGATCAATATACATGTGTATGTTGATTCTGAGTCCAAAAGATGTCATAGATCAATTAGGGAATGTTGGTTTTGTGGAGGATTATTATGTGTTGAGACATAGTGGTGAACAAGTGTGGGATATTAATATTGTCATAGATCAATTAGAGAATTTTGGTTTTGTGGAGGATTATTATGTGTTGAGACATAGTGGTGAACAAGTGTGGGATATTAATATTAAGTTAAATGTTAATACGCACACTTAAGCAATGGAGAGTATACAGAGAGTGTGACCAGTTTGGCTTGATGGAAGATATGGTCGGTGACGCTCTTGGAGTAAACTTGTCTTACAATGAAGGCGACACACACACACACACACAGAGACACACACATACACTCTCACACTTAAGCAATGGAGAGTATACAAAGAGTGTGACCAGTTTGGCTTGATGGAAGATATGGTCGGTGACGCTCTTGGATGATGAGACACACACACAGAGAGAGAAGTTGTAAATCTCTTATATTCATTATTTCCCATTCTTTTGTCTTATCAACTTATTGAATTTGATTATCTTTCTTTGACTTGCATAAAAAAATGATGAGACACACACACAGAGAGAAGTTGTAAATCTCTTATATTCATTATTTCCCATTCTTTTGTCTTATCAACTTATTAAATTTGATTATCTTTCTTTGACTTGCATAAAAAAAATTAGATACTTTCAAAAAATTGTTTGGCCTTTGCTAATTTGAAAAATTGAATACCTTTCGAGTCAATAGAGCTAATAGAATAGATTGCAGGGAAGTAAAAGACAACGTACTTGCTAAGATTGATGATCATCACCCAATCATTTCTCCTAAAGAAAGTTGGTCTCCAATGCTCAGACAGTAAAAGACAACTAATCATGTTAAGATGGGTAACTCTCACGCAGTCATTTCTCCTAAAGGTGGTTGATCACCAAATTAAATGCCTCAAAAATCGAAACGATGCTTAAGAGAATACTCTAAAAAGCTTATATTGGTCTTTCAAACATATTTAAAAAATAATTTAATTTATTTATTTGGTCATAAACCTAAGTTTTAATTAAAAAAAAAAAGTATTCTTGGTTAATGCATGATTTCACAAGAAAAATAATAAGAAAATATGTTATACATAGGAAGTGAGTATTCTTGGAACCTAGGATGATGGCCCATTGATTGTTGAACTTTTCCAATACGTGTACATAAAATTGATCATTTATTTTTGGGTCTTGTTAACGAGTGCACCCGGGTATAAAGATCCTAAATTTATATTTAAAGCTATGTTTGGATTGATGAAATTTGATGGAATGGATTGGTAAGTAATTAAATTCCATTGTTTGGATTTACAAAAAAAAAATGAATGAAATGGAATGGAACACAATGAAACACATTCCATCCAATCCTTTCATTCCTCCCAATTTAGGGTGTATGCAATGTTGGAATGAGGCTTCATGATTTGAATATTACCATTTTACCCCATATCTTTATTCTTTTCCTCTTCCTCTCAAATATGTTTTTGAGAAATGCTAGGAACACTCTCTTTCTAGCACTCTCTCTAACACTCACTCTGCTATTGGGTGAAACTCATGTGGGTCTCACCACTTTATGTGGGATCCATTTCCAATGTGTGGTACCCACATGAATTTCACCCAATAAGAGAGTGATTGTTAGAGAGAGTGTTAGAAAGAGAGTGTCCATAGCACTCCTCATGCAAATATTTACTAGTATATACATTTTAATTTGATTGACTCAACACTCATTAAATATTCTTTCCTTTGAATTTGAATTTCCACGCATTCATGTAGTAAGCACGCCCATAACCATTGGATTTATTTAAAAATAAAGTCTGCATTGAAATCTAGATCATTAAATGTCGATCCAACGGCCACTTATGTGTGTGCTAACCGCGTGAATGCGTAGAATTGTTCACCGCATGCGATCTAAAGTCATTTCCTTTTGATTGATGGTTTCTTTGCTTATAATCTCAAAATGAATTCTTGTTCTACATGGTGTATGACATTTTCAGGAAGTCCACGAGTAGCAAGCATAGTCATGTCTTCTGCTGCAAGAAATTTAACTCCTGTTACTCTAGAGCTAGGTGGAAAATGCCCTGCTATATTTGATTATCCTTCAGACTTTAAGGTAATTCACATAACGGTTACTATCAAATGTTTAAAAAATTGTTCGTGACTGCAAATTGTGGTCACCGTGTCAAGATTTTTGTTGTCTCTACTACAACCGTGGTCACATGGACTATATTTGACTATAATTTTTTGCAATATTGCTACACAAACACAACGCGATTGTGATTTATAAAACTTTGGTTATTATGGATGTCACATTATTGAAGATCAAGGTCTAACTTAGTTTGATTTTTACCAAGATGGCAGTGAAAAGAATAGTAGGAGCAAAGTGGGGAGTCTGTAGTGGACAAGCATGTATAGCAATCGATTATTTGCTTGTTGAGGAGAAGTACTCATCTGAATTGGTATATTCATTGTACATTATATGCTGCTATTTTTTCCGAGGTTTTAATTTTCTAATAGTAATTTAGTAAGTTTTTTCATTTTTTTTCTAGATAGAGCTATTAAAGAAGTTCATGAGAAAATTTTATGGTGACAACATGATGAAGTCAAAGGCACTCTCAAGAATAATAAATAAGCACCACTTTGAGAGATTGTGCAATCTTCTTAAAGACCCTCTAGTTGCTGCTTCAATAGTTCATGGTGGTTCAGTTGATGAAACAAACCTGTAATAGTAATCTCTTCCACATTAATTTCTCTCTTTTCATTTGTCTAGTTTTGCAATTAAAATAACATCAGAATGTTTTCTAATACTAACCAATGAAAGTAACTGAAGTAAATAGTAGTCAAATTAATTTATTTCATCAGTTTCTTACAACTTTGTCAGGTTTATTGAGCCTACAATATTGTTAGATCCACCACTAGATGCTGAAATCATGACAGAAGAAATCTTTGGTCCACTACTTCCAGTGATCACTGTGAGAATCAGCAATTTCTCTTTCATGTTCTCAATTCTCACACAATGTGATTATCTCTTTGAATTACAGTACTTAACTTGCCATCTATACAGGTGAATAAAATTCAGGAAAGTATTGAATTTATAAACTCAAGGCCGAAACCTCTTGCAATTTATGCATTCACCAAAGATGCAACTTTCAAGAAAAAGATTGTGTCAGAAACTTCCTCAGGAAGTGTCACATTTAATGACACACTAGTTCAAGTACTGCTCCTCTTACCTCACTTAATTTTCAATTTGGAACCGTTTGGTACATATTATAAAAAATGATTTTGGACCCGTCTAGAGATTAATATTTAGAGATTTTTAAACAAAGTTAAATCTATTGTGTGTTTGTTTACCATAATAAAAATCACTATTTTCTTTAAAAGATAAATTATTTAAAATGATTTTCTTTGCATGTGCAGTTTTTATGTGATACACTACCATTTGGAGGTGTTGGACAGAGTGGTTTTGGGAGGTACCATGGGAAGTACTCATTTGACACATTCAGCCATGAAAAAGCTGTATTGCATAGACACCTTTGCCTTGAAATTGAGCCAAGGTATCCTCCTTGGAGTAAGTTCAAGCTAGAATTCCTCAGATTGGCATACAGGCTGAATTACTTTGGACTAGTACTACATATGGTGCTACATATGTTAGGATTGAAAAAACACAACTAGATCAATTCCTATACTACAATGCTTCTCTATCTCAAATATCTATTGATTTGAAATACATTATAGGCTTTGTTGTAATAAGAAAAGCTCTAAGTAGTAGATTCATCTCCCACCGGGCGTTCATACGCCTTTTACCTTGGTTCCAAACATGTTCTCGATTTAATAGTTTTAAATTAATAAAATCATATTCTACTTATAGTTACTTTTAAACAGTAATTATGTTAGATTGATGAGTATTGATTGCCCCCAGCCGTGTTGTTATTCATCAGACTCATTTGTGGAAAAGTAAATAAAGGAGAGAAAAATTTCCAACTTAACCTTTGGTTGTATATTGTACGTTACTTAAGGTGTGGTGCATGAAAGAATTAGCCATTTCCCATATCCAAACTTCATTATTATGTGCAATACAAAAAATATTAATCATAATTGGTTTTTACAAAGCATTTGTTTTTTTATCCTCTCATATACGACTCTCATATACGAATCTAACACGAGAGGGTTATGTTGATGATCCAACCATTAAAACCCATTGGGTTCTACAATTCAAAAACATGTAAGTGGCACCTAATGAGTTTTAACAGTGAAATCATCAACATAGCCCTCTCGTTTATGTTAGATTCCAACATGAGAGCATCCAAATCAAAGGATCACACACTAAAAAAATAGTGCAGCACTGAATATGAGGGCACAGTTGCTAGATCTTTAGGTTTTATAAATCAATAGCTAAGATTCCAAAACCAAGAAAAAGTTACAGTGTGCAACATGAGAAAGAGTGTGTACACTAATAGTCGCACCATCCCGACTACAACTACAAAGCAACAAACAAGGAATCATCGCAATGGAAAGTCTTTTCATCAAAAGGTTGTCCAGCTGTGAACTCTCTCACCCTAACTCGAATTTTGTTGCTAATTTTGTTTTGGCTATCCTAATTTTTCATCTACAAGTAGTACATGCGATAATTCATCTACATGCATATTACACCCTTCAGCTAGAGTAACAGACCACTCTGTTGTATCGTTGCATCATCCATGTGACAGGATATAAAAATCAGTTATTTGCTATCCGCTACTCAGATTAGGAAACAGTAATCCATTCTATCAATTTGAATGGGCATGCGCACACAAAAGGTACACATGGCATAAAATCGTTAGAAAGAAAAGCAATAAAAAGGACCAGTTATCAGACATGCAAGTTAAACACAATATTCCAGGTTTGTTTCCTCATACTATCAAATGAGGTATAATTCCAATTTACAGGAGATTTGCTAAGCGTTTAAAGGCATCCTAGTTTCTCAAAATGCCTTTCTCCACTTGATATTTATCCTTTTTGAAAGGATAATCCTCTATTCTAGTTTTATGAATTTATCACCAGTTATTATACTTTATCATCATGGAACCACCATCTTGTCTCCTTGGGAGATCTTCCATTTCTACAGTTCTTTACATAGCGGTCATTATCTTCAGGTCGTTGCTGTAGAAGAGATCAAGTCAGAGTTGTTAAGTAAATTGATATATAAAACCACTGGATGATACATCACAGCAAAAGATGCACACGTATTCATGCATGTGTATATAGATACTGAAATTATACGGAAAAAACAAAAGGACACACAATATGTACAATAGATTCACACCTTAGCGGGTGAGCTTGAAAGCATTGAGAGAATGCTGATGCATACAGAACTAACAGTCATGGCAGGGGACCAAGAATCATACAATATATCTGCATAATTTCATAAAGCATATCAAACATCAGCTTACTGCTAAATATTAGGCCCTAATCAATCATGTTATTACTTGGAGCTGCTTTCCAGTATAATACACAAAAACCAATCAAATTACAATGATCTTCTCATAACAAAAAGAATCAAATGAGAATATTATTATCTATTATTATGACAAGGTAAATATCCCTAATCATCAAATTCACAAAATGGAAAGCTTAAAGCTGAAGTAATTTATGTATCACCGATACTAACAAGGAGATGGAGACAGCATAATAGTTCTTAATTTCGAGACAAAACTTAATGGTTCTTAATTTAGTTCCGGATTATTAACCACCAAGATAATTATTTTCAAAAACAGGATACTTTGCCCATGCTACATGCTACCATATAAAAAAATAAAATGACTGATTCCACTCATAATATCTAGATGAGAAGGGGTTGATTGAACGAAGGATATAACCACTAACAATTCACAGATAGAAAAATTCCATCTCTTAATATTAGAAAAATTACAGATAGAAACTCTTCAATAAAATTTGACCAACCATGGAAGATATATCTTATGAAACATCAATATTTCATTTGGAAAGTTTTAAATATTTTGCAGCGATAACTACCATTCAATTCCTCCCTGAATAGATAGGAAGAAACAGAGAAAACAAGAGAATCAACTAAGAGCCAAAATTCCAGAGAAATTTATATGGTTTCTGAGAGTAATACCTCCAGCTGATAAAAACACAACTTTGTAATAATGAAACTAAACTTAACACTTGTGCATCAAAATCAAAATACATTGGTTAGATGACTACGAATGGTTGGGTTTATCATTCTGACAGTACATAATAATTTCTCCAAATTTAGGCCTTGCAACTTCAAAGACACTTATATGACTACAAATGCTTAGATGTTTTGAAAATTGCAAACAAGATTTTCAGGCATAGAAACATAAACAAAAGCTTGCATGAAGAAATGTGAGACTCTGCATACAAACTTTCAACCATTCCTAGCGCACACACCAGACTATCAGAGCATTAATATCTCCTTCTCAGGTTCCCTTCAAATTCATAGTGCCAACATATTCAACAGTAACCACAATCAAGTCTTATCCCACTAGTTGGAGTTGCCTACTTAGATCCAACGACGCCATAATGTTCTATCAAAAATCATGTCAGTAGTTAAAACTCAAACCATTAACCTCAAGGTCTTTCTTGATAGTTTCGCCAAATAGTCTTCCTCTACCTAAAAATTGGGCTACCCTCCATCAAAATTTGCTCTCCATACTACAGAAACTACCGTCTCCTTCACACATGCCCAAACCTTCTAAGTAGAGATTCAACATTATTTTCTATAAAAGGTGCTACCTCAACTCTCTCTCTCTATAATAATGCTATCATTCCTAACCTTAACTCGCCTTGTATTTCCACTCATGGGGCACATCATTCTCATCGCTGCTAAACTAAATTTATTCTCATGTTGACATTTGTATCCCGCAACACTCTGTTGCATACAACTTTGTCGGTCTTAGTTGTAAGATAAAAAAAATCTTTTAGCTTGAGCAATGCCTTTGGATATTCAAAGTCATTTGCCATGCTTTTTCTAACAATTTTTAGCAAGAAGTAATAGATGTGAATATGATGACTTGAAGGGAACCAACCACAATGAACAACGAAGAAATATTCATCACACAATAACAGTAAATGAAGTGCCAGAATATGAATGGCAGAAAAGCTCATCTTTAAAACCAATAAACACTAACGAATACAAAAAAAAAAGAGCAATAAAATGCTGTGCTACCCACCAAGAAAGAGACAAAGTGAAAAAGGTAACAAGAACATCTTACAGGATAAGTAAACAACAAAACTTTACACGATCTTTTCAAATTTTGACTCTATCTCTTTTTTAATATAGATTAATTTTTTGGCATCATATTAAAATCTGTTGATTTTTAGTTGAGACTAATAGACATGAACTGTCGATGTCGATAATGGTACGGTGACATCCAATGACAGTTCACTATTCTGCCACTTCATACCATTAATTTCAAGTTGCAGTACAATAGTGGACATGTCACAGAATGGTGGATATGATCGATGTCAGTATAAATTATTTTACATTTACACTACCTTCCCTTTGAACTCTAATGAGATATTATTAATAATGCAAAATTAAGAAATTTTGACCTCTAAAGATTTGTTATCCTCTGAAACAAAGTAAATAGCATACTGCGTACCTAAACAAATATGCCCGTTGCTATAGATATGGGGATGCATTGGGGCCGGATTCATAAATATGACCTGCGAATAATCATCCAAAACATAAGTCACAGCAAAACTAACCACAAGATGGTAAAACTGTAAAGAAAATCCTTAACCAATGGCTTATTAAACACCTGTGGAGCTTCCATTGGGTAGTGCTCCGGGAAATCGACCTGAAGCTTGTAGGTCTCATTAGCATAAAGTGTCCCAGGAGCTCCAATCACTTCAATAACCCACCTTTGAGAACCAAAATAACAAACCGTCAATAACCGTAAGGAAAATGATATCTGACACGCAAAGTTGACATTTGAAATCAAATTTTGATATCAATTTGGATGGTTGACAGTAACACAATCCAAATATGTAGTTAATCATGTCCAGTGTATGGTTAATGAATAAAACAAAGTAATGGAACTCATAAACCAACAGAACAGAATTAACCGCGATGATTTTGAATGTTGTTAACCACAACATCCAGGTGTTCAAATATACAGATATATCCATTAATCATCAAAATTGTGTTCAAACATACATGATATTCATCAATTATGATTTTGTGATCAAATTTACACTTGAATATTGTGGTCAGCAACATTCAAAATTGTAGTTAGATGGTCTTCAGCACTGACACTACTGATCAAAGGTGAAGGTGTAATCAGTGGGTGTCTCCCACCAACACATGTGGTTATATATGTCATTTTCTCAAATTATTATCGGTGACGTGTATGTGTCGTGTCCAAAGTCCGAGTTCGTGCTTCATGGTTGAATGTGTTTGATAGATGTTTAACGAGTTATACCTTGTTATATGTTATATTCATTATTCATCCCCTAAACGTAATTAACCACATATTTGAATTGTATTAACCATTTAATTTGTCCAATTTATGTCAATTTTTTTTTCTTTCAAATTAACAAATTTGAACCATAAAAAATCAAAAAACCTAATTAAAAAACAAAACTTGAAAAGGGTAAAACAATCCCAGACCCATTAGCAAAAAAAACCCATATCACCAATTTAAAAAATTCTTATAAAAAAAACAAAGTAAAACATCAAATACACATTGATTTTAATAGAAAAAAATAAATAAAAATTGTGTAGCATTGATATATACCTTTGAAGATTATCGCTGACTTTGTAGTTGAAACCAGCAGGAGGATTAATCTGCCATTCAACGAGCTCTTTCTGAAGCCTATTGGAGGCAATCTTACTGAGATTCTGAAACAAGGAAGAGATGAATGAGAAATTTGAACAAAATAGAATTAAAAAAAAAGGAAGAGATGAAAAGGGAGAAACAAACCTTGCGAGAGGAGTTTGAGGAGCTAGTCATGGTTTCAGAGAAGAAGAAGAAGAAGAAGAAGAAAAGCGATTTTGACCGAAGAGAGAAAGAGAGCGTATCGGTGACTGACTAAGGTTTACTAACGCGTTTACCCCCTTTCGGAGATACTATCCTTTCCTTAACTTTCCTTAACTTTGTTTTTTTCACTCACCTTTACTCATTACTTCCCTATCCTTCATTCACGATTAAATATAAATAAGTCACTTTGATTGTGGTTAATTATGTTTTTAAAGCAAATATTCTAAATTTTCGGTTTAATCCTTTTAAGATTTATTTCGACTATTAATCTTTATAAAATTTTTAACCAATACTTTTGATTTTTATTTTTAAATCAATTTATTCGTAGCCTATATATTTTTCAATTAAATTATACAAAAATGCGTTGAATATTGTATAAATCTCTCAAAAGAAGATTATATATTTTTTTTAATAAAACATGAATTAAATATGAATTTTTCACCACATAAAATATAAAAATTCATATTTAATTCATGTTTGTTAAAAAATTCTAATTTTTTAGAGATTCTTATAATATTATAAAAAATTTATTCAAAAATATGCATTTTACATATGAGTTTGCTTAATACAAGGGATCAAAAGTGAAGATTGAAAACTTTTGAAAACTGAAAATGGAATAATTTTTTTATAGATAATAAAACGAAAACTTGGTATATTTATAGAGGACCAAAAACATATTTAACTATTTTTTGTTACAAAATTTACGTTCAGAAGCACACTCAGTGTTCATTGTTTTTTTTTATAATGTTAATACATATAAATTACAAACATTAATTTTTATCAAAATTATTTTGATTTTGATTAAATTATATCTATACTATATATAAAGAAAATATTGTATTTTGACTCTTTTTTGCTAACTTTTTCTCCTTTCAAAATTATCATCAACTTTCAATACAAATAATTTGTACTTTCTTAATGTAACAAACTATAATTATTATTTTTCAATGATACTAGCAATATAACAAGTATAATAGACATGTTTATCTTTTTAAATGATATCAATAAAACAGCATTCTTTTAGTCAAATTTATTTAAGAGTATAATTCGATGTGAAAAAGCTAGGTCAAAAACCATGTATTCCTTTTTTATATAACTAGCGAAAAGACGAGTACTCATGTGCCTGTCTTTCCGCTTTTTTTATTGCGTTAACGTTTGAAAATTATGAATGATGTTTTTTTATGAAATTTTGATTTTGATTAAAACTAAAAATAGGCTTAAATAGTTAATCTAAATTGTTTTTTTTAATGACACCAACAACAATCTTTATTATAAAAAAAATTTGTTTAAGGGTATAATTGAGATATTGAAAAAGTATGTATAGTCATACTCATCTAGTTTGTTACACTTTATGATAAAGGAAAAAAAACTGGACAATATATATTTATATCATGTTTGTTACACTTTTATTTTAATATTTAAATTTACTCTTATCTATTTGCTAGTATGTGTTATTTGTATTAAAAGTTGAGGGTAATTTTGGAAAGAGAAAAAATCATTTCAAAAGAGGCAAAATATGTTATTTTCTTTATATATAGCAAGTATAGGTATAGGTATATAAAAAAAGTATAGAAGAAATATTTGTCACTAATAAATATTTAAAAAATGTTAGTAAAGGTGAAGTGTACCTTAAAGGTGACGTCGAATCACCCTTATATAGGCGCAGAGAACACTAACGGTCCCTACGAAGTGCGACACCATCTTAGGAGGATGCTGGTGATGACGTAGACGATGGAGATAGATTCAATGCGTACTCCTATGCGGTGATCCACACGAGACTTCATGTGCTCCTTCACCATCTTAGGAGGCCTTGCTTTATTAGGCTTATAGCTGATCTGGAACACCTTTAATATTATTTTTATATTATGTTTTGGACCGAGCAAACAGTTAAGGCCCTTTTACATATGCCCAAACCAAAACACGCCCTCCCTTGGGGGGGGGGGGGGGGGGGCGCTCGTAGCACTTTAGGAGATCAGTTCAAACGAACTAATAACGAATCCTTAATGTGCCCTAAAACTTTTCCTCAACAGTTACGGTTCTCATGATTCCGTAACCGTCGAGCGCCCAAAAGACGTAGTTTTACAATTAGAAATTAAAGTTTTTAAACTGTTTTTTTGTTTTGTTTTGAATTCGCCATTTTTTAACCTAATATTTATATTTGTGTTCTCTTAACCAATACCTTAAGAGTACTATTCATTTCCGAAAAATGATTGAAGATGGATGAAGTAGTGGTATATGGCATGGGGGTGGGGTTAGACATGGGAAGAACTCCATCCAGGTAAATATCAGTATAACCAAAATGAGTGAAGACTATCCTAAAAAAACAGTGAGTGAAGACAAAATAAACGATTGGGGTTGATTAGGTGAACCCAATAAGACCATCACATTAAATGATTGCTTTAAGCCCTAGATCTTCAGAATCTCCCTCTCAATATGTGTATCCCCACTCTCATTTATATCTCTCTCCCTAGGGAACGACAAAAAGAAGTTTCTTCCTTCTTAAACTTTGATTCATTCATCACCTCTCTCTCTCTCCTCCTCTCTCACCCCCCAAAAAAACCCAGCTGCATGAGCTCATCAAGTCACCACCATAAACAAAGCTATTGATAGGGTTTGATCAAAGTCATCGTAAGAAAGGGAAAAAAGAGATATCTTATAATATGGGATGGATTATAGGACTATGGTCTTTAATGGGTACTTTTTTATTATGTTGGTGGTTTTTGTGTAAGAAGAATAAAGTGAAGATGAATGAGAAGAAAGGAAAAGTTCCAAGAGGGAACAAAGGCTGGCCTTTACTTGGAGAGACCCTCGATTTCATTGCTTGTGGATACACTTCTAACCCTGTCAGCTTCATGGAAAAGCGCAAGTCTTTGTAAGATCACCTTCTTTTCTATTATTCGATCATTCCAATTTATGCTTCTTATATTAGTAATTGTCATTTGTAAATTTTTTGGTATCTTCATCTTCTCAATGAGAGAGAAATGACATGCATGCTCAACATAACACTTTTTTTTTCCTTCCATTTTTGGTTCTTACTTTTTTGTTGAATACAATAATTTTTGTAAGCTAGAGGTTATATTAGTTTTAGGGATTTAACTTGAAACTCTTCTTCAAAACTCATTTGGTGTCCTTTAATTCACAAATCATCCACCTACGTGGTACATTTTTGGGTTGTTACTTATCTTTTCTAAAAAGACAGTTGGAAGTTAGAACATTACATCATTGATGAGTACAAGTGATTTCCCGAATGACAAGAACTATCAATGGTCAATTTATTTAGAAAGATATGTTTGTGATTCTTTAAGAGGAATATCCATCATCTATAGTCTATATGTACACATGTAGATGAAAACTAAAAACCATAAAAGTTTTTGTCTATCTTCCCTGTTCTTCTTCTAGTCTATTCTTTGTGAAGGTCCAACTTTAAGAAGCCTATTGTGGTCCTTTACAATATTCGCATAGAGTATATTTTTATTGGTGACCATGTGTGGGCAATAATTTTGTCCTTCAATGTGGTCCACATATACACTAATGAAGCACCATGTAGGAAAAATTAGTTTTTTTTGAATGAGGTATCATGTGTGCAAACTGTAATGGATTATAAAACTTTTATTGAAGAGATTTAACATTGTTACATACTCGTGTTTGAATTTGATTTTAAGATATTTAATTAAGTTGAAATATATCATTTACTATCCCATCAAAATGCTTTTCGATAGAAAAAAAAGGGAAATGCTAACCGGTGCCCCCGGGGCATTGGTTAAGGATATGAAAAAGGAAATTATATAGTAATTAATGCATTGAAATTGTGTAATTAATTTATAATAAAGTCAAAAACAGTTTCCTTTTAT
>Ga0228711_1002269_pt1 | contig 29427 bp, 11 predicted proteins | sample MedpolnodulmetaG_2_FD_177996 | JGI IMG/M metagenome (GOLD analysis project Ga0228711, IMG submission 177996) | Root nodule microbial communities from Medicago polymorpha collected in Santa Monica, California, United States - brown nodules | ecosystem: Host-associated > Plants > Roots > Nodule... | reverse complement strand
TCTTTTGTCACTGCTATGCTTGCTACTAATGATGTATTTTGAGTAATTATTGTTATGATATGTAACTCAAGTACTCATTTCTGCTGTTGTTCTACTCTTTTTGCAATTTAATTCCGCTGGTTGGACCTGTGCGGAGCACGGGTCGATGTCCTAGTTATTAATCTAAGGTGGTCTGATTAGTGTTAAACCCTAACCCTAATTGCAGCCCAAACCCCCTTAATGCATTCTTAAGTCTGTTTTTGGCGCCTTAGGTAAATCTTAGTCACCCAACTAACTGAATTAATTAATTGTGACCCCATTAAACCTTTACTGGCATCGCTTCCTGGGCCACATAATTACCTCAGTCGTCATATTACCATCGTTTCCCTCAAATATTTTGAAACCCTATGTCAATTAAATACACTCCAACTAATCTTGCATGGAAGCAATCCATAATCACGGTGCTCAATGCCTGAACCATCCTTCTAACTTAGTTCTCTGCCCAGCTTCATTAATAGGCATCTGTTTTGTTCCAAGAACAATTGATGTATTATATAAATGGCCAAACTTTGGTGGAGTACCCATGCTTTGCCATTGAAAACCCTTAAGAATTTGGTTTGCCTTGAAGCTTTTGGTTGGATATTGATTTAGATCATAACACTTACAAGAAGCAGCTGATGCCCTCATTCAATTGAAAGGTTTGGATCGCATATCATCTGTTTGATTTAAAACTTATGATTTTCATGTAAGATGTTATCTAACGCCCTCTGTTTGGACATTGATTTCGATTGCCAGTTCGGGACAACTCAGCTCCAGGGATATACCAGGATGTGAGACGTGATTTGACAAAGCTTAGGACATTCCGTATGGAATACGACATTGGCACGGTAAGTTCTTCTTGCTTATTTTATGGTTGCACTTCTGTTTCCATATACAACACAGTAAGTTCTTTTTTTTAATAGCTGATGTAAACTAATGCAAACTGTTGTCACATCTTCATAATATGTTTTCACGTCTTCATGTGTTGTCTTGACGCATTATAATCCATGTGCATCCATTTTCGCGCAATTTTCACGTATAGATGCAGACTGATGCAAACTGAATCCATTTACATACTCATTTAGGTACTGTTTTCGCGCAAGTTTGACAGTTTTTAGATTGCTAATGATAATAGTATGTAAACTGAAAATGGTATTTACATACTCATTTATGTAAATTTTAGATTGCAAGTTTGACAGTTTCACTTAATCTTTAGTTTTTTAGAAGTTTGGTTTGTCAGTTAAGGACTGTTTTCGCGCAAGTTTGACAGTTTTTAGAACTTTCGTTTTTTAGAACTTTAGTTTGTCAGTTAAGAGCTTTAATTATTGAGTGTTGTTGTTTTGTTTGATTCTATTTAATTATGTGATGTTTCTGTTTTGTTCTTATCTGTTCTTAATATTTGCACTGGAATGTTTGTTGTGCTAAGTTTCATCTTGTAAACGTTTATGTTGCTTAGATGTAGAAATCTAAACTCTAAAATTGATATTGAGTTTGTTATTCATCTGTTTTAGAATAAGGGAAGGTTGCCTGGATACTTTTCAAGGACTTATGGGCTGCAGGTTGCTCCTTATGTCATTCTTCGTGACCTGGGTAATAATTAATTTGAAGTGAAGGTTGTGAAGAAAAACACTGGGCTTTATTTTACTGATGGCTGGGCAATGTTGAAGAATTTTTACACCCTCTGTTCTTATGCCATTTTGTCTCCAAGTTTCGTTGGAACAGTCTATCAATTAATGAATGTTTTATTTTGACTTATATTTTATACAACAATGCATTTGAAGTTTTTTTTTTGAATTTTAATCTACTTTTTTTTTTTTTTTAATTTTAATTTTTTTTTTTTTTTGTGGTGGCCGGGGTTTAACAATGCATTTGAAGTTGTTTGTCGTATTGACATTTTTGACATATTCATCTTATCCTTGATTCATTTATAAATTCATATCAGCCTTCATACCATGATTAATATAATATGTTAATGTCAACCAATTAGAAATTAAATGGCTCTTGGTAACTCATATACCATTGTCAAAAAGTGTATGCTGTTGGAATATTTTCATACTCACGGAATCAAAATTTGCTATATTTCATTTTGATTTCCATTACCATATAGTATAGGACTAATTTCTTATCTTGTATGTATATATTTGAAAAATGACAATAATTATATATATGATCTATCACATCCCTATTTTAAAACAATTTAGCTATTATAAGGTTCCATCAATTCTTGCCAATATACCTTAGGATACTGCATCATTCTCGATTTATTCAATTGAAAACATAGCTACTTTTTCCACCTTTTATTCAATCTCTTATAATGAATTTGTGAGAAAATGAAACATAAAAAAAACTATGTCCTTTTGCGTCTTCCATGCATATATAAGTTTTTTTTTGAATAAATTAACGTACTATAAGGTTCCATTAGTGATTTGTGGCACATGATCTGTTAGTAAATCCCTATAATAAATTTCTTACTAACTGTAAATTTTTCAACTAATCACATTCATTAGTTTAGTTGCTCTAGAAATACTTGCCTTAATTAAATTTATGTGCTTAAGGTGGTAAGTCAACTACATATAGGATGGTATGTTCACCTGCATTCATTAATGCGCAGATCATCTAGCAATATATCAATTCAATTAAAAAATGTTCACTAAGTATTGTATGACAGATAGCGTGGGTCATGAGTCTAGTACCTCTTAATCTCTCTCTTATATTAAGCTCATTTTAGGGTTTATATTGGATTCTAATTAGTGCTTAATAGAAAATTCTAACTGTGTTGAATTGGGAGCCGTTATTATGTTAGACCGGATGATGTTGGAAAGATCAAATTGGGAAGCTTGACTTGGAATTATTGTTTTGTTTCAATATTTTGTTTTTTTATAAAGCAAGAGTCCAAACATAAAAAAGGAATAGAAGACAGTCAAACAGAGTTGGAATGTCTTGCAAATTTCAGTCTATATCAGGTGCTCATATATATTATTAAAAAAAGGAAAAAATAAATACAAAAAAGAACTGGGGGACATAAACATAACCCAGTCAATCCACACAAAGTGTATGCCAACCCAATCGAGGGATACAATTAAATAATAACAACACCGGTGAATGTCTAATTTGCGGTGTATGGACCAACCGTCAACACGAAATGGATCCAAGAACCAACAACTCCTTGCGACAACAACAAGCATAACGTCTCTTTCGAGCTAAACAGTCCAACATCAAAGACTGATGAGGATTTTGAAACCTCCCAAAGTTATATAGTGTCAAACTTCGTGAAGGTGAGAAATTTGACCGCCAATACGGATACAGAACCCCACGCCTACAACCTGCTCTGTTGCGACAGAAAACTTCACGGCCATTTCTAGCCAAATCCAATAAAAAGCAACTCAAATTCAATTGAAGGCCAGATCGAGGGATGGTCAATTAACGAGTTTGAGCACCACGAGCACCGCCAACACGGTAACACCCGCACCCACTATTCGCAGCAACAACGGACAACAGGTACATGACCATTTCTAGCCTAGAAAACTTGTTACGAAGCACATCAAGATAGCAATACAACATTGAGGGGTCAAGGCCATTTCTAGCCACATAACCCTGTTGCAAAACACACCAACCTGTAGCAATATTAGCATGTATGAACCACGACAGTACCATAGGGAAACAACGGTAGCTGCAACAAATCTTTTTAAAAAAAAAAAGAACATCAACAATCCATAACATCAAAAAGCAAATCCAGATTCACCCTTCTATCAACACAAATCCACCGCAGGGAAACTCCGGCGAAACACACCACGACGACGCAAGGGAGGCGACCACCGCGAAGATCTGAAACAAACCGGCCACCACACGCCGCCGTCGTGTTTGTGCGAACAAAACAGAAACGGCGGAGAGGAAAAACGGTTTAAACCACAGCCACCGGAGAGTAGACGGAAACCACCATCACATCCGGTATTGAACAAATCGACCAACCGCCGCAAGAACTGTCGGGAGTTCTGGTTGGGAGGTGGTGCGGGTGGCTAGCGCCAACCATCGTACCCCTCACAGCCACCGCTACATCAGCCAAAGGGGGTGTGGAAAAGGACATCGCGGTTGTTCTTGCTGTTGAGTTGTGCGAGTATGCGATTTCTTCTTAGTTGATTAGAGCGTGCTGATAACGTGTTATGAAAATAAGTAAATAGAGACGATAATAGAGAGAAAGAGAAGAAAAGAGAATAGGGAGAAGTATTCTTATTGACTGATGTGTCTTTCAATATTGTTTTTATTTGTTCTGTTTTGATTTTGTTGTCTTCAATTTTATTTTTTGATTTTATATTGTTGTGAAGCTAAGTGTTCATTTTGTTAACCATATGAATGTGTAGAGTTCTTCTTTTGCTTGGTCTGGAGGGGGTGTTTTGTGGATTCGGTTTTGTGAATTTGTTTTTGTGTTGTGATCATGCCAGGACTTTTGATTAGAACATGTATCATTATGCCCATTATTCTTATAAAAATCTTATAGCGATGATGGTATAATTCTGCCCAATTTTTCATTTGACTATAATTCTATCCAGATTTATTACTTATAAATTTTTTACTTCTACACTTTATCATTTTTATGAGTAGTATTTAGACAAAAGATAAATTCTAATTGAGTTAAATGCTAATATATATGTGAACATAAACTAGCAACGTAATTGTTATTCCGGTACAACTCAAAAGTTGCAAATTGCTTGAGAATAGAGTTAAGGTCCAAAACCAAGGTTGGGAGGAAAATTGTCAACATTGTAATTTGTAAATGTAAAATTTATTAAAGGACAAAGAGGAATAATTTATGATTTACGTCGCATATATTTAATACCCTTATATCAACAGAGATAAATATTTACTGATTCTAAAAAAAAAACATAGATAAATAATTATTGATATAACTTTACTTTTATTTTCATATAATAATTATTGATATATGTTCAATAAATCAATGTTATGATTATCAAAATTAAAATTTTCCCCGTGCGTCGCACGGGGATACACAATAGTAGTTCCTTGGATTGGAAGTAGCACACTCACCACATGAGAATTTTTATTTGCCAAAGTAAAATACTGCCTTGATCTTTTAAATGAAACCAAACTAACAGGGTCTCTAAGCCAGCAGAAAATGCTTCATTGGATGCATCCATGAAACTGCATCATATTAACTTATGAAGATGTGGTAGGATTTACAAGGTTCATAGGAAGGCTGCTCTGTCAAACTACAACCAGACCATACATAGCTTTTGCTCCTCAACAATTGAGCCAGATTTCAAGCTGTCATACCATGACACGCTACTTTCAGTTTGAAATTTCTTTAATAATGTTTCAATGTGATGCATGTGCTGATATCAGTGAAATCAAATGTAAGAACACAATAACTATTTGTTATACCCCTCAAAATCATTTTTCAGGATTTGCTTACTTCAGGTCAACAAGGATACACATTTAGCAGCTGTGAACAAGGATATCTTGGTTAAAATTTCGATTTGCACCCACTTTGTTTCCTTTGTTAAATTTCTTAAACACGTAGATAGATAGATACTTTTAGTCTCCTCATCTTGCACCTACTTGTCACTAATGATAATACAGATTTTTTGGCCATTGTAGTTAAAGAGTTTTTAGCTTATGCTAGCTAGTTTTCTACTTGGTTGTTGTTTCTTCGTCTATTTGCGAATATGTCTGTGACTGCTGTTATCTGTGGTGAGTATGTCTGAATTGAATCGATGCAAACATGTATTGGGTTTTGGTAGCAGAAGGAAAATTAGAATGGAAATAATCCTTGAGTTGTTTGAGGCTTATAAATTTGTATGCTTTGCAGGTTTCAATGTAGAGAAGGTTTCAATGTTATTTATACGGTTTGAATATTGGACTAGAAAGGCAAGAGAAACTGAGGGCAAAGCAAACACGCCATGTTAAACAGAGTTTGAAACTAAAAGAAGAGAAATCCCAATCATTCTGTGTCAAGTGATTCAACTAAAAGAAGCTAATTATATATCAAAAGATAGTACTCTCAATTAACTTATTATGTAGCTTCTTATATGCTTAATGTGTGGCTTTCATTTTATCTTAACTGTGCTAAAAGGGTTTCTGTCATCACTATTTATATAGAGCCAGCTCTTAAAGGCATATCCTATATAAGGTAGACAAAAGGAGAGAAAATTTATACATGCAAAAGGTATGTTACTTTTCCTTGTGAACATTTCCCTAAAGCACAATCAATGGAGGACTTGCAAATATGATAAAGTTATCCATGAAAACTTAAAGAGACAAAACATTTTGAACTATCCCATCCAAATGGTGATCATAGCATTTCAACTAGTAAGAAAATAGTCATTTTCAAACAGATGTCCAACCATAGGGTGATTAAAATCAATTATCAGCCCAATAAAGCATAACATAAGAACAGAACTACTTCAAGAACCTCAATGCTCCCTAGAGTGTTTTTACTTTGTTCTACAGAAATTTAATTTTCCCACACACCTTAGAGGAAGAGTGGTACTCCTATAACATCATGGTTGATTTGTTTTAAATAAACTTACCACACCTCATGCAAACATTTTTAATGATCAATCAGGTCAGCAAATAAGCAAATTTATAAGGCACATTCATGCAATCCTAAAATCACTACCATTACGAAAACAAAAAATGGGAGGTGATTTTGCAACATACTAAAGCAAACCATCAGCCAGTGAGGAATTACGAAATCGGTTGATTTTAGCTGTGGCGCTTATGGTTTCATTATATGTCCGGGTAAACTCATCCCGACTTTTAGCCAGTTTCACTTTCCAAAGAGCCTTCTGATCTTCGAACTTCTTTATTTGATCTTCGAGGTTCTTTATTTTTGCTTCACAATCTTCCACTGCACTCTCAGCAATGTCAACGGACTTCCTTTTTATGTCAATTTTCTCTTTCAGCTTAACTGTCTGCTTAAAAGCTCTCTTTGCCTCAAGTATGTCAGTTAGCCTACTGTGAAGCCACTGAACTTCCACTTTCATTTCTTTCATGCCATCAACTTCAGCAAGGTACGTTTCCAGGTTTTTTTGTTTGATGTTAGTAAAATTATTATTCTCTAACTCTGAAATGATTTCACAGATCATCTCCAACAACGCTGAACGGAATCTTACCAACTTTGAAGTGCAATTCTTCGCAATATCTCCATGCTTGCCGATAACTTTTCTTAAAATTGGGATTAGTTCTGTCTTAACCTTATATTCGTTCACACTGTCCTCAGTCCGGCTTTGAACCTCGGAATCAACCTCATCATCGTCATCGTCCTCTTCCGCCATGGCAGCCAATTCAGTTAGTCTCTGGCTATAGGCTGGGGCCGGGGGTGAACATCCAGTTCTTGAACGGTTGGACATTGAATTTTGATCATTGTCTTTTTCCTCCATCCTCTCTGGTACATCTACTGTTGAATTCTCAACATTTCTAGCCTCTTTCTGTCCCAGCTCTTGATCCAATGTGGGAGGATGAGCAACTGGGTCTGATAATAGGTATCTAGGAGGTTGTATTTGACCAGAAACTTCACCTGGAACTTGATATGCCTGCATTAAATCTCATAATAGATTAGATTAACAGACAATTTCATTTATACAAAGATGCTTTTTTTAATGGTATAAAATTATAATTTATAAATTCTGATGAACGTTTGAAAAATTTGCACTAAAATACGATAAAATAGGTATTATGAGGAATATATATGTATATATATGTGTGCGCGCGAAATGCGTTTTATTTCATACCATATTGATAGCTTGGGCTGTTGGAACATCAGACTCTTGGATTTCCTCAGGGGCAGAAGAACACCCTCTTGATATATGAGGCTCTGAACACCTAGACAAAGATGTTGTTCCAGTTTTAATAGGCGTTTTAGACGATCTCAAAGTACGATCAGAAATTGTTGTGGACTTTGGATTTAATTTCCTTCTAGCATAGACATGATTTCCCCCCTTAGATTCTAACTGAACATATACAACACAAGGCAACAAGTTGAAGTTAGGATTAAATCTAAAACAACAACAAGACAGAATTTTCTTTTAGAGAAACTAAAGAATGATGTCATTGTACATCTTCTTTGTATGTTACTAACATTGACAATAGTGAAAAATATGAACATATGTTATGATATTGAGTGCTAAGCATATACATTGATGAACAACTAAATATTCTATTGCATTGTAATGAACCCCTAAAAATGTTCTATTGAATGCTAAGGTAAATATTGAACAAATTTTCCTTAAAACATTTTCTACCTGGTGAGTTTAAAATAGAAGATCGTGAGAGTGACACCAAAAAACAAAGATTCCTTTTCATGTGCAGTGAACCAAAACCAACCAAAAAGATATTTCTTCCAAGTTCATGTTTTTATTTTCAATAAAAATGCCACCTTTGAACCAAAAAAATCACTTTTCATGTCTAGTGAACCAAAAAGATTTTGCTTCCAAGATCATTTTTTTTTCTCAATAAAAATGCCTCCTTTACATACTTTCTACATCAACAACAAATCCAAAGAAAAATGGTGTTAAAAAGTTTTTAATCTAACTTCATATGATGCTAAAAATGACATACATTACAGCAAAAATAGGAAACGAGAGAGAAAGAGAGTTTATCAAACTTAACCTGATTGTTAACTTTGGTTGTCCTTTTCCCCTTCCTCTTTGGTTGCATGGTTCTGTTGTGTTGTGTCTACTAAATGAAATGAAATGAAACCTCTCTTCTCTTGTGTTGTTTTCAATTTTAGTTGCAAAAGTAGCTTGTTGGGATGAAGGATAATGGGACAAATTAGTGGCTGTCACTATCTTATAGGTACTAGGCATATGAGGGGTGAATGAGACCGTTGCATGCAATCCAAGGATATTAATCAGAATTTTTCTAGTTAGACCATGATTTTATCTAGTAGTAATACCCAAAGACACATTTTCTACTTAACGAAATGATTAATATGCCCTTGTAACTAAACTAAGTTTTCAATTAATTTTGTAGATTACTCAATCTAATACAATATTCGCCATTGACCTAGAAATTATCCTCTTGTTTTTGGGCGTAACCCAAATCATGGTTCTGGTCTAAGATTTAGTTCAATTTGACTACTACAATTATTGAGGAAGGAAAAATGAATAATGTTTTATGAATCGTTCAATTTGACTAAGACAGAAAGTTCTTTAAATTGTGTCTTTGAGTGCTTAATGATATAAAATTACACTTTTTGATTGCTTGAATTAATAAGCTTCTTCATGAAGTTTGCAAAATGGTCCTTGGCAAAATGAGATCAGTTTTACTTTATCTTCCCTCAAACTCGATTGGGTTCAAATATCCTCCTCATATCCGTTCTAAATTCTAACGACCTGAAAAATATACATGTGTATCTGATCGAGTTAAGGTATCCCACCACATATTCACACGAACTTGAACTGCTTCATATGTTTTGATTATAATTGATCATTTTTACTTTGTAATGTTAATTTTTAATATATTTTATATTATATTTTGCATCAAGCTTATTGTTTTATCGCAAATGTGTAATATTGATAAAAAAAAATGTATATGTCACATTTTGAATATCCAAAAACAGATTCAAATTAAACTACATATGTTTGGATTAATTTTTTTTTAAACCAAATAACTTTTGGATCAAATAGCTTTTTGCCTTAAAACCAATCCACACCGCCAACGCACCTAATCTTAACAACTCTGTCTCCCGAGATAAATTTTCCTTTTTGTTGCTCAAGGAGATTCATGTTTTGTTAAAGAATGAATATAAGGAGTGTGAGTGATATTTTAACAAACCTGAGAAATATGTTTTGTCCTAAAAATTAAAGTTGAAATCCTTACATGATAATAGTTAGGATTAAATATGTATTTAGTCTCTATACAATAATAAGTTTCCAAGTTTAATCTTTAAATTGTTTTTATTCCCTTTTGCATTTCATAAAGACTATTTTGGAGAAAATAATAAGTAATTTTTTTTAAAATACAAACTATTTTTATAAACTAAAATATTACAGATGACTAAAATTACCGTTAAAATTTTATAGAAATTTATAAACTTATAATTTTGTAGGGAATATTATTAAAAAAAAACTTGTAATTTTATAGGGACTAAAAACACATTTAATCTTGATAATTAAAGCTGAATCATATTGTAGTATAGAGAAATTTGTAGTCTACCAAATTCTTTTTATTTTCAAGGTCTTCTACCAAATTCTACCAAACAAAAAAAAGAGGAAAGAAAATTAAAGCAAAATCAGGATATATCTAATAAAACCTGACCAGAATCAGATACTCCCTCTGTCCCAATTTAAGTGAGCTTTTTGCTCATTTTACACTCATTAAGAAAAATGTATTAGTGAATGAGAGAGAGAAAATGATTTTAAACGCTCTTGTCAAGTGTTGATACATTTACGATTAACAGAAATACAAAATAGAATATATTAAATTAGAGGTGATGGAAGTAGTATTAATTAAAGTTATAATTAGAAAGAGGTAATTAATATTGCAATAATTATGTGTCAAGCGATTTAACTAAAAGAAACTAATTCTATTTCAAAAGATAGTACTCTCAATTAACTAATTATGTAGCTTCTTATTATATGCTTAATGTGTGGCTTTTATTTGATCTTAACTATGCTAAAAGGGTTTCTGTTATCACTATTTATGTAGAACCAGCTCTTATAGGCATATCCTATATAAGGTAGACAAAAGGAGGGAAAGTTCATACATGCAAAAGGTATGTTACTTGTCCTGTGAACATTTCCCTAAAGCACAATCAATGGAGGACTCACAATTGTAACAAAGTTATCCATGAGAAGTGAAAACTTAAAGAGACAACATTTTGAACTATCCCATCCAAATGGTGATTATAGCATCTCAACTAGTAAGACAATAATTAATCAATTTCTAAGACATTTTCAAACAGATGTCCAACCATACGGTGGTTAAAATCTATATATTATCAGCCCAACAAAGCATAACAACAGATGATAATAAGTACTTCAAGAACCTCAATGCTCACTAGAGTGTTATTACTTTGTTTAAAAATCATGTGCCTAATATATAATTTCTATGTTTAGTATATTACCATGTGCTAAGATTAGCATTTCCGTAAATTTAAATCTACATCGTACAGATGGCGAATTTGAAAACTAACGCTCTACTTTAATTGAATATTTTTCTGTTATAAATTTGCTCTTAATATCATTTTTTTGAAAATTCAAATTTAAATATGTTTAGACAACATTTATTTTTCCGACTCAAGCAAACTAAAGATATTTCGTTAATATAGTAGCAATACAATGTAGAATTAAATAAAAAATGTTGTGAGAAGCATAAGATAGTGAAGTCCATGTAAAAGCATGGGTGATACCATTTGCTTGACGCGCCTAGAAAACACAACTATGTGATTGTTGTGATCCGAGAGGAGAGTTTCACATTCTTGCAAGATCACACTATACTCGGATAGATTCAGCCTCTCCTTATTAACGTCATTAACAACCAAGTTTGCAATCCATTTCCAATATAATGTTACGGTGTTCCAATACATTTATCCATTCAAGTGTTATCTTTAGCCGCGACATCGCCGTAAACATCTGATACAACTCCCAAGAACGATCATGTTGCATTTCGAGGATACACACCCATACCAACGGTTGCAATGGTGATTGTTATCTGGTATTACTCTCAACCTGGCAAATAGCATTTACACTCGTACTGATCTGACACGCCAACTGCCATGCGTGACGCATTTCAAAAGCACGTCGTAAATATTATAAAACACGAACAAATGAGTTAATTAAAAAACAATATGACACATTAATGAAATGGTTAAATATGTTTTTGTCAATATAAATATATTAACTTTTAATTTTTTTTCCTCTAAAAATTTTCTTTAACTTTTAGTCCCCAAAATATTTTCAATCACTAATTTTGGTCTATACTTTTAGGTAATCTCTTTAGCCTTCATATTTTTTAATAAAAATTTCCAAAAACATGAATTAATTATATGAATCTCTTCGAAAAATATTTATTATTTTTTAACAAAAACATGAATTAATTATAAATTTGTAAGCGACAAAATAATAAACAATTAACAACGCCCTCTCTAGCTAGCGATCTTTTTTCTTTTGATGTTAATCCACTGATTTTTGGTGGTTAAAAATTGTTCAACCCAAAAACCAAACTCTTCTCCTGATCAATTCATTATAAGTGGCTTCATTGATCACTTGAGTCCAATTGCATGATCCTCTATGGTGATTTTTTAATTTAGTATTATTTGGTTTTTTAAAGTTAAAGTTGAAATCCTTACCTTGAAAAAAAAGTTGAAATCCTTATAAAAAAAGGTAATAATAATTAAAGCTGAACCGTCGTCAATAACACTGTGAGCTTAGCTCAGTTGGTATGAAAATTGCATAATATATATAGAGATCGAGGTTCGGATCTCGACACTCCACTTGTCATCCTTAAGAAAATAACTAGTCACTAGACTACTTGATAAAAAAAAGTAAATATATAATTTTTTTCGCTATGAATTTTTTATTATTTTAATTACATCCTTAAACAATTTTTTTTTTAACATTATATTACTAATGTTATTGAAAAAGTTCATAATTTTATTACTCCCTCCGTCCCGTTTTAAATGACCTAATTTAAAAAAGTGTACTATTCATATAACATGTTTTGACCTCATTTTTCTACTAATATATAAATACAAAATATAGCGTATAAGATCTTGTTGGATTCATCACGATAAATATTTTTAAAATATCAAATTTTTATAATTTTTTTCTAATAAAATATTAAAAATATTTAAATTCAAAATTATGCATCAGCATACGTGACAGAGTCAACTGGATCATGTAATATGGGACGGAGCGAGGATATTATTAATTATATTATTGATAAAAGATAAATATAGTTTGTTATATTTATTATATTTAGTATTCTCTCACCAAACAAAATTAAATCCCACCAAACAAAATTAAAGTCTTCCTATCAAACTCTACCTAGTAAATAGAAGAAAATAAAAGCAAAATCAGAATATTAATCCAATAAAACCGACCAGAATCAGATTTTCGTTTCCACTTCTCACTCGATTCCGTAACCTTCTGCTGCAACAAGAAGAGACACACACGTTCGTCGTAGATGGAGAAATCTATCACTTCTGCCAATGAAAAGGTAAATGTTACCAATCACATACCTGATGATATTGCATTTTCCATTCTATCAAAACTACCTCATAAATCTTTGAAGCGATTTGAATCCGTATCTAAACCATGGTCATTGTTATTTCAAAACTCTTATTTCATGAAAATATACCGCAATCATATCATACATGGAAATCATCCTCATTACGATGATGCATCTGTCCTCGTACGACAAATGGTGCCAATATCATATGTCGACAGGGAGACCGATTTTTATTTGATGTCTGATGATAGGTTTGAGAATAGGGTGAAAATGGATATATCTCTTCCATCGAAAGAGTTAGGTCAAAATCTTGTCATTGTAGGTTCTGTTAGTATCAATGGCATTCTTTGTGTTTGTAGCATGGCTACGAAAGAGAGAAAAGTTGTATTGTGGAACCCAGCCACCGAGGAAATGAAGGTCATTCCTCGTAGTCCTGTTGAGTCTAGTTTTTATAGGAGTGCTAAACCGCAGATTCATGCGTTTGGTTATGACTATGTGAGGGGTGATTATAAGTTGATTCGATATGTACGGTTTGATGTTATTCGTTATGAAGATGATGACATGTCTTGGCACAAGGTGTCTCTTGAACCTTTATGGGAGATATATAGCTTAAGTAGTAACTCATGGAGGGTACTTGATGTGAAAATGCCTACGTTGATCGTACCTTTATGTGATGTAGAAATGTTCCGAGTTTACATGGATGGAATGTGTCATTGGTGGACTCAAGAAGAATCACATCTTGAACATTGTTATAACTCACAATTGGTGTCGTTTGATTTGATTAATGAGGTGTTTTTTACAACACCCATGCCCTCAGACTTGTATAATGAGTTTAGCCTTGAAGCGGTGGAGTGTCAATTGGTGATGTTGAATGGACACATTGCTTTGCTCCAATATTATGGGGAGATGACTACTTTTCAGATATCAATTTTGGGTGAAATTGGTGTGGAGGAATCGTGGACTAAGATCTTTACTGTTAAGCTCTCTTCTAGTGTTAGGCGTCCCATTGGAGCGGCGAAGAAAGGCAATATATATTTTGCAAAAGAAGATGGAGAAATGGTCCACTTTGATTTGGATACCCAGATGATGAAGGAGCTTGGTGTCAAAGGATGGAATTGTCAGATGGTAATTTACAAGGAAAGCCTTCTTTCAATTTGAGGAACCGAATTAATTATTTTTCTTGTTTTCATCCAAGAGATATTTTAATGTGGTTCTTAGTATTTTACCTTCTAGACAAGGTGGCTTTATGAAATTAAGAAACCATTTAATAGTATGAATCTTGCTTTATCAAGTTTATTTTGAAAGTCTGCTCTCTTTCTATTTGCAAACTGATCTGGTTTGTATTTTAATTTAGTTGTAAGAAAGATATTTTGCCTTTACCGAATGACTTCCAATTTTATGTAGAATTACATTATGACTGGATACTCTAATGTGAAACATATTTCTGTTTATGCCACTATGTTTAATCTTGTGCTTGTAAACTGTTGTTGGGTTAGTGGATATGCACTCAACTCCTAATATCTTCCTTTGTAGTCCAAAAAATTTAGTATTCTCTCCAAAGATTGATACTGAATATTGAATCTATCACATGTGAGAGTGATTGAATTCTATAGAATATATGTGTAATTGGGGATAAACAGAAGCATCTATATAGTCCATAGAATATGATGGCATACAAGATTTCCTCTGCTAAACCAAATCCCCATTTAATGGGATACTGCTTGGTTGTTGCATTACAAAACCAAATATTCTCATAAAACTATTCATGACACATTGCAGTCCAATAAATCCGACTTGGTTTATTTATTGGCAGAATATAGGGAGATCTATATTTATATGGCCATTGTTTATGGGAGAAAAATGACCGATGTTCACAGGCCATTTGGGTTGTCATGTGATAATAAGTGTTACAGGTTAGAGAGATGCCATTTCCACTCCAACCATTTATTCTTTCTGATTGAAGTACTATTGTTTTGAGTCACAATCCAGTTTCACTATACCAGAAGTAGAACCAAGCATATGTAGTTGGATATAAATTTTGTTGAGAATATTTTTTGGATCACTCACTAGTCACTGCTGTGATTCAATTGCTCCAATACAATACACTTAGATGAAGTCATAAAAGAATATTGGAAAAATATATTTGATGTAAATCTCCATTTATTAAAATATATTGAATCAGTTTACTAAAAAAAAAATATTGAATCAATAATTGGAGATTTGTTTACGGTCCAATAGGCTGATTGTCAGTTAATAAATTAATTTTTCCAATAAGTAGCTGAAAATGTAATCCCGAAGTTCAAATAAATTTTATGAAATAAATTATTATTATCTCATTTTGATTATAAACCAATTAATGTGAACCCAAAGTTCAAAACATAATTCATTTACAAAACAAATATTAACTTCTAATGCTCCTAGCGAAATAGATGTCTATGTTGGACAATCTAATATTACAAATGAATCTTGATTGTGCCATGAAGCGTGGTAGACTAGTCGGTTCCACAGGTAAAAGATATGAAAATTCCAAAAGAGAACTTTCACATAATTTATCTTTCAATTCTAGTAGAAATGATCAGGTACCTGAAACTTATGAAAAAAAAGATATCTCAATAAGCTATGTCATGAATGAAATTTGATGGAACTGAAATAAAGTCAATGTTGACGATGTTTTTACATGAAATTTAACGGTATATGTAAAACAAATGATATTGAGGATCATGAATCAAAATCTATTAAGAATTATATACAATATAATGATTGGCTAAATGGAAAGACACATTTGATGAGAAATTAAACGAACTTTGGAAAGTGAATGGTTTTTGGACAAGTAATCCATACATATGAAGATGTGAAAATAAAATAAAATCATAAAATATTGATATATAAAGTTTGTCTTCAAGTGAATTTTGAAGTGAATTTCAGTACATTTTCATACTAGATTAAATAGTAGCCATGAAAGGCTCAATTTATCTCAAAGATTTATTTTAATGTAGCTATATGATTCACTTGACAATATTGGTTATATTAAAATCTTTCAAACATTTAATTTCCATGATATATACAATTCAAACTATTGAAGATATAACTTGATCAAAATGAGCAAGTCCCTTTATGTGCTCAAATAATTGAGATGCATATTGTATAATATTCACAATGAATATTTTTAATAAGGGATATAAAAATCATATAATTTGTCCATTCGAAAATAAGTTTGAGAATTCATGAAGAGTTTTTGAAATTTGGTTTCTTAAAAAAAAGGAAATGAAATGAAAATATGTACGAAGAGTAAATATTTATTTGAGATGACAAGTTGAATATTTGAAAAAAGCACTTTTGTGAATCATGAATCTTATATAGCAAGGTGCTAAAATGGTTATATATAGACGGATCTCATTTGTTGTACACTCTAATGGCTGTAAAGTCACTAGAAGTAGACAAAGATCATTTGAGAGTTTGAGTAAATAATGAAGAATTAATTTGTCTTGAAGTACATATTTTAGTTCAACTAAGAGACAATAATGTACCTTGATAATTAGTCATGTTATCATATTATTTGTTATTTTAGACATGGAGGTTATTTGTTTGATCTTCAACTTTAATGTGTTTGACTGAAGTCTATGATTGAACAAATATAAGAAACTTGTGGTTTGTCTTCCAGAAGAATGAATTCAACAATCATTTATGAATATAATACCATCATTGCTCGGTTGAAAGGATGATACATTAAAGAAGCTAGAACAAAGTCATATTTTTCAAAGTTCTTATTCGTATATGAACTTCAGAAGAGTGGTGATCTAAACATTCAACAAATTAGTTCGTGTTATAATGTTGAATACCTTTTACAAAGTAACTTCCAAGTAAAACTTTTGAGCAATTGGTATTCTTCATCCTCTCATAGATACGGTTGTTTGGTTAAGGGGGAGCAATAAATAAACCGTGAACTCGTTTTCCCTTAATCATAGTTTTCTTCCACTGAATTTTCCTGATAAGTTTCTTAACAAGACAAATATATGGAATATTATACTCATTTTCCTTTATTAGAATTTATTTTCTAGGAGGTTTTTTATTAGTTAGGTTTTAATAAAGTGCTGCCAGGTATAAATTTTATTGTATCTTATATTTCTTATGCTTACTGCGTTTTTTTTAAGAAGCAGAAATGAAAATATATGTACCAACAAAATGCAACCAAAGTTTATTTTTTTGTTATTTGTTGTTTAACTTATAGTGGAAATAAAGTGCTGCCATGTAGAAAATCAATTTGACTTTTAGTTAGAGACCGTGTTTCATTATGGTTTTGTTGACTAATGTGTGGTTCATCTACATATCCATATCATTTGTTGACTTTTTGGAATATGATATTGATTTTTTTTTGAAAGGTGGAATATGATATTATTTTTTGAAGGAATATGATATTGATAGCTTAGCCTTTCTTTAAGATATTGATAGCTTATTTTATTTATCACGTGCAATAATTTTGCTGCATGGTGTGGAACTGATGCACTAAATTTGTAAAAGTTGGCTATTCAAATTTTGAGCTAAACCTGTGGGGCCTCTGATTGCGAATGAAACTATAGGACGTTTTTGGTGTGGTTTAGTTTGGTTTTGTGGCTAAAATTTATCTGAACTACAAGATAAAAAACATGCGGTTTAGTTTAGTTTTGTTCGGTTGATTTTTAAAATAAAATCCAAGTCTAACCAATGCGGGTTGGGTTGGATAGATTTGTGCGGTTTTTATCGAGAAAATACAATTTTTTGTTTTCAATATTAAAACAGGTTAAAAAGCTAGTACACAACATATTTCCAACAATGTTTTCAACGGTGTTTTAAATTTCATCCAACGTTAAATTTCATTTTCATCTAACCATATTCCCAACAAATAAACCAAATTAAAAACGTGTGCAAAAAATAATCTTATTCAGTAAGAAATGCAAATACTAAGATTTTCTTATTCTCTAAAAGTTCAAGTAACACATAAAAATATTTTTGAAATAAAAAGTAAAGTAGAAACTTAACTAGAGAAAAATATTTCATTTTATAAAAGTTTCCATTGAATTTTTATGAATATTGGTCTGGACGACATATGTTTAATCAATGTTTTTCTTATGTTGCGGTTTAGTTCAGTTGGTAAAATAAAAACTGCAAACCGAACCAAACCAAACCATATCGTTGAGTACGAAAACGATCCCAATACATCCGAACCAAATTCGATTTTTTGCGGTTTTGATTTGGATTGGTTTGATTTGAAGTTTTTCTATTGAATTATTCAGTTTTAAACGCCCCTTTGAAACTGGAGTGTGTTTGAGCACATTCATTAAATAAAATAAAAAATTGGGGCATCAAAAACTTAATGATCTCGTCTTTGTTGTTACAACTTTAGGCTACAAAATAGGTATTATGTAACAGACCTTAAAATGAAGTAGAATCCTTAAACTATTTTATTGAATTGATGAAGTAAAATAAGTTTCAAAGCTACTTGAATGATTACAATTAAGAAAGAAGAATTAGAGAGAAGAGAGTTCAGATAGAAAAGAAGATTTTGACTCACAATTTCCATGCTTATTTCCTTGGCTTTTCTCTTATTTATATGGGTCCATATTGCTTATTTCCATATTGCCCTTTTCAGCTCTTTGACTCATTGCATATTACTATTATGATGTTCAATTTTTTTGTTTTTTAATATTTCATATTTATAAATAAATGTTTAGTATTTTTATAATGATTTATAGGAATAAGAAGCAAAATTATGACCCTTAAAACACTTGAAGAGGATTATGATTGGGTGTTGGAGGATTCACCGCCACTCTTAACTATTGAGGATCCAAGTAAGTGTTGAACATTGTCTAATTGCCAACTTAAATTGAAATAACAAAATTACTAGAAACAATATTTTTTTGGATTGATTGGCGGTGAATCCTCAATAGTTAAGAAACCGGGTCATCCGGTTCAACCCGATTGTTATATAGACCAAGTAAGTGACTGAATCAGCCGGTTTTATATGGTTTGGACATGTGGTTCAACCAATGATCCCATGATTCAACCAATGAACCCTTGAACCCATGACCTTTCTGGTTCCATGGCCGACCCGTTTTTAAAATGTTGCATAAAAGTTAAAACTTGTATCTTAGCTTTTGCAATGACTTGAGAATTTAAGAAACGTAGTTTTGTCTAGCATCAAATGTGCCTGTTTTTCCGCTTTTATTGGCAACAAAGAATGAAAAATGATACTCTCTCCGTTCGTAGTTATAAACACTTATTTTTGGATTGATTGGTGAGTGGAGGATGCACCATTTTGTGAGAAGTATCGCCATATGTTTGACTTGTTCGTCATTCAGAAGGCGACAGTTGCTGAGATGTTTGTTTGGTGCGTAATGCGTATCAGATTCTTACTAGCAATACCCCTCGTCTTGAAGTTGTGACGTCGAATTCATTTTGGCATGCAGATGTTCCTTTGAAGGTGTCTTTGCTTGCTTGGTGATTGCTTCATAATAGATTGTTGACAAAGGATAATTTATGTTACAGAGGTGTTATTGACTTGGTTTCGTTTCGGTTTCTTCAAACACCGTTGAGGATAAGTTATTACAGTTTGAATACCTTGCATGTGGTTCTAAATCGCGTCGTTAGGCTATGATGCTCATTTGGCTTGTGTGCTTATGGGTTATATGGAAAGAAAGGAATACCATGATTTTTAATGACAAAGCTTGCTCAAATTCTCAATTGTTGGATCATGTAAAGCCTTTCTCATTTAGTTGGCTAAAGGAAAAAAAGCTATCTTCGTCTTTCTCCTATCATAATTGGTGCCATGATCCTCTTATATGTTTAGGCTTTGGTTAATCACTGTTTAGCCTGTTGTTTGGCTCTGTTTTTTTAGTGCTTTAGTAATGACTTCGTAACTTTTTCGCATTGTACCCTGATACGCCTTGTGTCGAGTATAATGTGTATGGTAGTAATATATTCCATTTTGTCGTTTTCAAAAAAAAAAATCACTCTTTGAGAAAAAAAAAATTGTCTATAAATATACTATATGCATTTATTATTTTTTTCTTAACCATACCCGTAATTAATACTCCACTACTTGTCTTGAAATATAAAAAATTAAATTTAATATACATACAAACAAATGATAATTTAGAGATTTTTTTTTTGAGAAAATAATTTTCTTAACAAACACACATATTAATTGCACCAACAACTTTTCTTAACAAATGTGAAAAAGACGGAGGGCTTACATACAGGGATAAATTGAGTACAAAATAATCAAGTGAAGGGTGAAATTGAAAGGAAAAATGTTACACCAAAACATTATTTATATCAAGTCAAAAATATTTTTTATAGTGTCCAATATTGTTCTTGTTATTGTGGATTGTATCTGCTATTGCTCTTGGTTGTTCCTATTTTAATAGGATTTAAATAATTTTTTAATTGATAATATAAATAATATTATAAAAATAATAAAATAGTTTAAATGAATGATAAAAATGAAGCAAAAAATGCAAGACAAATATGAGTGTATCCCGTTTATATTAATATAGATATACAAATTTGAAAACATAATTCAATTTTGTTCGTCAAAGACAATCATGGAATATCAATATCACTTCAGTTCGAATATATTTAATTATCAAAGATACCTAGGTTCATGTTCAAAAACAATCATTGCAAGAGCATAGCCCATTTTTAAAATGGTGGAACCTTTTAGCTTGGATGACGAGTTCTCTTCCCACGATCTTAGAAATAATCTTCAGTGCAGTATGACAATCAGGACAAATAAGAAAATTCTTCATTACTCTAATGGTTGAACGAGCAGGACTGCTAAAGAGACCTTTAGCAACAGCAAGTCTCTCACTGTGGGCAAGGAGAACATCTTCTTTGTCTTCCTGGTCTATGTCATGCAACGCATATCTCGTCTCTGCAATATAGCCAGCTTCTTTCATTTGCTCTCTCAAACCTCTAAGAAAAGTATAAATCTTATCATTTTCTGGATCGGACGTATCTCCAGTTCGAAATTCATGGACTCGACTCAGACCTTTTGGATGATTATTTATTGTTGATTTGTTCTGCTCTGAAATTTCTCCAAGTAAAAGGCCAGCTTTAGCTTTCTCATTCAAACAAGAAGGATCCAACTTCTCAACTAGTTCAGCACAACGATCCCCCAACTCTGTGTTTCCATGAACTCTGCAACTATTCATCAAAGTCTCCCATATCTCTACACTTGGTTCCATTGGCATCTTTTCAATGAACTCCAAGGCTTCATCAAGATGCCCAATACTAGCAATCATCTCTACTAGACTGACATAATGGGCCATAGTTGGTACAATGCCATAGTCCTTGCTCATGGATTCAAAGTGCAGCATTCCCTCACTAATATCTCCCAACATACTACATGCACCAAAAACCCCAATAAACATTTGGCCATCAGGTTTTAGTCCCATGTTTTTAAATTGAGTAAATATATCAATTGAATCTTCTGCAAACCCATTCTTAGTGAGTTGCGTTATCATAGTACGCCAAGTAGTGAAATTGCGCTCATGCATACTCTTGAACACCTTGACTGCATCATCTGCAGAACCACATTCAAAATACATCTCCAATACTCTATTGTTTGTGCTAAACGTAAGAGGATGCAAATGTTGCAGAGCATGTCTGTGTACAACTCTTGCCTCCCCAAGAGACTTACCCTTCCCACAAATGTACATTAATTGCAAACAACGCTGCAAATCCACATGAATATAAAGCTTTTCCAACACTTGCAAAATGTCAACCGCTTCCTCCACTTTACCATCCCTACAAAAACTATCTAGTACTTCTACAAGTGTGCCTTTGTACGAACTATTTAAACTAGCATGTTTATATCGATAAGATCCACTAGCCCTTCGGTTATACAACCCAGCACAATTTTGTTGATAATCCGAAGAATCATCTGCTTGATAACCACCAGAGAGTTGAAAATCCGACCTTTCAGCAGAGGTGCAAATAGCCCTAGATGTATTGCAGCGTTTGATACAGTTCGCAACGTGGAGTGAACAACATCCATTGCACAATTTCAAAAGAGAACTAACAGTAACTAGAGAAGCTTTTTTAGAAAACATCATGAATGACTTAGCATAATCTGAGGAAAGAAAAATTCAAAGAATAAAGTCGGTGCATTTTGTCAACTAAAACAACAGATTTCAGCAAAACTCAATGAACAGATTTCAGCAAAACTCAACTAAACCGAAAATCACTTAAATACATTGTACCATAAAATAAATAGTTAACATACAGTATGACTGAAAATTTGTGAAACAGTACAAAGAACAAAATAGAATATTGTGAATTTCAACCCTAAGGTTCCAACTCCAACAAACGCTTTTTTTTAGGAGAACGTACATACATTTATTTTTCCTGGAAGCCGCCACTAATGTAATCAAAATCGGATTGCACATTGAACCAGTGTACAATGGGTTTTAGGTTTAAAGGTATTTTATTCAACTAGGGTTCAACCGGTACTGATTGATGTAATTTTTAAACAATAAAACAAAATTCAATTCCAGAACAAGTATTAAGCAATACGAGAGAAAATGTAAAAGAGAGAAAACCTGGACAAAGAGTTTTGGCGGCTGAGTTCAGCGCTGCGACTCTGATCGTTTTGATGTAGCTGCTGAGTATTTGAAAAATAAGTAATTATAAGAAAACTCCTTAAAATATTAAGATGCGATGTTGTTCCCCCACACACATCCCTTATGGGATTTTTTTTATATTTTTTTTCAATTAATAATTGAAATAATATTATAATAGGATAAAGTAGAAATTAAAATAGTTTAAACAAAGGGAAAATCAGACTCCACTGATATCATCAACCTACTTATGGACAGACAATCTCACTCTTTCCATGCTTATGCTTCTTTACTAGCTAAAATCATAAGTTTGTTGGATCATCTTCCAGATTTGATGTTTAAACATGTGCTCCGTGAATGCAATGTATGTGCAGATTTTTTGGCTAGGTTGGGAAGGAACTCTACTCTTGGAGTAACAACTTGGGTGACACCTCTTGATGAGCTGCTCTCGTTGCTCAACTTTGATGCTTTCGATTTCTAGTTAGCTTTTGTGTTTTTTTTTTTTCTTATGACCTTCACCAAAAAAGAAGGGAAAATCAGAAATAAAAAATTCAGTCATAAAAGAAGTAATTCATTTACATATTGCTATATATTAATGGGTGTTGTTAACCGGTGCTCCCAGAGCACCCATTAAGAAACAATAAATAGACGAATCTTACTTATTTTATCTCAATTAAAGTGAGAAATAAGTCAACTTGTCGCGGTGATTTTTGGATATCAAGCTATTAGATTAGTCTTGAATCTCGATTCAGTTTCACCACCGATCTTTTATTTTATTCCAGGCAAAAGGGGAAAAGAAAGAATAACCCTATAAGAGATCAAGGTTCGGGGGTTGGTTACGCAAAGGAAAGGTGTTAGCACCATAAACGTCTATGGTATTCCATAGGAACCTCTTATTTTTATCTCAATTAAGGTGAGAAACAACTCAACTAATTAAAATAAGAAAAAGTTATTTAATACTCTATCAAATTTCCTTTCCTTTTTCCTTTCTTTTTCTTATAATTTCAGTTTTGGGGAATTGACCCATTATCCTTTTCATTTCTTAACAATTATTTTTCTTCATGTAGATTTTACTCAAGCCAATTTTTTTTTCCGTGACTTTTTTATGAATCTTTTTTTTCTTTTAAACCAATTCATGGAAAGCCTATACATAATTAGTAACATATTAATTAAAATAAAGTCCAAAATTAATTAACAATTCCAAATATAAAACATAACCAATTAAATATCAAATACAAAATCATCAAATGTGTAGAAATTACAAAATCTTCTTCAAAACAAAATAGGATTCCATGCCTGTATCACAAAATAGGAAATTTAACAGAGTATTGAATGCACATTTTTCTTATTTTAATTAGTTGACTTATTTCTCACTTTAATTGAGGTAAAAACAAGTGAGATCCGTTCATTTATTGCTTTTTAACCGGTGCCTCCGGAAACTGGATAGCATTACCCTTTTTTTTTAGGGAAAGCAACATAGATTTTGTATCCTATCAGGTTTGTAATCACCAAAATTTAAGGATTAAAATAATATAGACCGGAGTTCGAAACCCAGACACCAACTTCTCCACATTTATAATGTGTGAGCTCTAACCACTAGACAATTTGACATAATAAATAAATAATAAAGGAGGAGTGAGATATGATTAAAATTAGATTAAACTTATCCTTTTTTGTTTGGGCACCAAACAACTGATTGAGTCAAGATATGATATGATATGATATTCTAGTCATATACTGCACAACAAACATACCGTTATCGTATTTGGTTAATAAAAAAATTGTCATTATAACACAAACAAATAAAGATTTAACTTGTATTGTTAAGATTGTCTCCTAAAAAAACTTTGTTACTATTGTAATGAAATTGTTCTTATTATAATGCAATTTTAACTTATTTTTTGTTATATTTAATAATATTATATAATAGATAAAATTGTAATTAGAATAGTTTAAATGAATGGTATAATTGTAAGATAAAAAAACATTCCAAGATTATTCATCCCTTTATATATAGGTAAAGATATGTTCCCTCAAGTAAAAAACATAAAAAAAAAGATATGTAAAAGAATAAGAAATTGGTGAGAATAAATAATTTTTTTATAAAAATAATATTACTAAAGATTTCTTTTACCGGTATATAAAGACAAATATTAGTATATTTTTTTTTTTTGTGGTGGCCGGGGTTCGAACCCCAGATCTTACATATATTATGCGTTGTCCATACCAACTGAGTTAAGTTTATTATAATTTCATTCATTTTTATCATTACAATCCTAATATATATAAATAATATACCTAAAAGATCCCTTATAAGATAAACTATCTAAATCATTCTTTTGCTATCATCATGGATCCTATCAGTGCTCATTACTTATCCTGTTCTATGTCAATCATTTCAAATTTAATGTTGATCTATGAAACATACAGAATTGCGAATGTTTGCTTTCCAATCATCTTGAAACGTACCAAACAGAGGATTTTCCAATGCATTTCACCATGGTTCATCTGATTGCTATAGTAATCTATAAAGAGAGTCTAGTATACTAAATATATGATGATCTGTTATAGATGAAGTGCAAAAACCAAGCGTAGTAGCCTATAACTGATCACTGTTCGGAGTCTCACATTGATTAGATACAAATGTTCAATATGGTACACGAGACTCTCCCAACTAATAGGTTAGTCTTCTGGGAGGATTTCCTCACAGCCTTAAACCATAACAATTGATGTTTTCGTTCATAGTTGGACCACATAGAAGACTATTTATAGACCGGATTTAAGTAATACACATGTTAGGTTAATGATGCCGTCAAAGACGAAAGAGCAACCACCTAACAAACTAGTCTTTTGAGTTGAATTCTCCTCGTGAACTTAAAGTCATAAGACTCATTCACAAGTGTGAGTGCCTACTATCAAAGCATGATATGGAAAATTACTCCCTCCGTCCCAAATTGTATGACGTTTTGGGCATTTCACACATATTAAGAAATACAATTAATATTGCGTGGAAAAAAGATATTATGAGCTGTTTTACAAAATTGTCCTTAATAAATAATATGGGAAAGATAAATGAAAGAATTGAAAGAAGAGATAGTAATAAATAGTTAAAGTTATAATAGGAAAAGTAACATTAATGTTGCATTGGTATTGTAAAGCGACATATAATTTGGGACAATTTTTTTTCCCTAAAGCGACGTACAATTTGGGACGGAGGGAGTAGCTTATACATTCAATATGATGATCCAATGCAATTGACCTCTGTAATGCTCACTACTTTCAAGTTTCATCATTTCAAAATTAATTTATTTCCATTGAGCTACTTCGCTTTTGGCATCACATCTTCCTCAACATCTCTCTTGACTACATATAAATTCAAATTCCATAGTTTGTCATGTATATGTATATTTAAACATTTCCTTAGTCATTAACTTAAATAAGTTAGGAAGAAAATGATTATTTTTCATATAACATTATACTTTAACTAACTGTCACATAGTCTAGACTCTGGAAGCATTACTGCAAAATTGAATTTGTATCGCATTTTAACGAAACAAAACAGACAAGTTTGAACAATTGACTATCAATAACAGTTTATAAGTTTAGCATCATGCCAAATTACAAATTCCTTAGCTGAATTTTTTTACAACCATTTATCTTTGGAAACATTCAATTGACATCTAAAGTTTCAATAGATGCTAGTAATTAACCATAAACTTTGATATTTTGTACTTAAGCAAAAGAAATCCACCAACTGATTATGCAGCAAATTAAAATTTTGGATAAGACTCAGAAATTTGTATGCTAATAAAATCTAAATCAGGCTTAATGGAAGCAGAAGTGCCTCCATCATTGTTTCAGCACACCGTTGTTGGCATGGTTTAGATAGCATGTCTCTACCAGAGATGCATTAAACCGTACTTAACTATTAGATTTTATGCATACTAAACAAAAACACAACACTTAATTAAAATCTTAATTGATAAAAAAAAATATAAACTAAATAGTCTTGGCTATAATGTATTCCATCCAACTCTTAAGCCCCGATACATGACCCTCCAGAACATCTATTTCAACTTGTTGGTTATTCTCATCAATCAAATTCGTGGCCTTAGCAATTGCAGATTCAATCTTCTCAATTTCTTCTGAGGAGAGTTTCAAATTATAATCACTTTTCTTTAAAGCAGTTCCCATTTTGTAAATGTAGTCATCCAATGCATTCACTGCTTTAGCCTTCCTTAGGAATTTCTTGTCTTCAATACGATATTTCTCAGCTTCTTGAATTAACTTTTTAATATACTCACTTGACAACCTTTCTTTGTGATTGGTTATCGTAATCTTATGTGAACTGCCAGAAGCATCATTCCTAGCAGAAACTGTCAAAATACCATTTTCATCAATAGCAAAACAAACAATTGAAGAAGGGGAGCCGCGAGGACCTGGGGGAATGCCGTACAAAGTAAAAGAACCAAGCAAATTGTTATCACTGGCTCTTGTTCTCTCACCCTCGTAAACATTAATATTGGAACAGATTTGGTTATCTTTAGTTGTTACATAGGGTTTTGTTTTATTGGCAGGAATGATAGTGTTCCTAGGTATCACCACATCCATTATATCTCCTATCAGTCCCGTGCCAAGTGACAAAGGTGTAACATCCTGGAGCACCAACTTTGGAACATTCTTAACGTCTCCACTCAACAATTAATGCAGCCTGAACAGCTGCCCCATAAGCAACAGCCTCATCAGGGTTAATGCTCTTGCACAACTCCTTTCCATTGAAAAAGTCCTTTAATAGCTGAAATACTATGGGAATCCTCGAAGACCCGCCAACAAGGACAACATCATCTATCCTGCTCTTGTCCATATTAGCATCAATAAGACAGCTTCCAACAATCGTCATACACTCGTTAAAAAGATCCATATTCATCTCCTCAAACTTGGCCCTATTGATCGATGACGAAAAGTCAATGCCTTGAAATAAAGAATCTACCTCAATAGTGGCGACAACAAGGAAAGAAAGTGATCTTTTTGCCCTCTCACAAGCAGTTCTTAACCTTCTCAAGGCTTTCGGATTCCCACTAATGTCCACTTTTTTCTTTCTCTTGAACTCTTGTACAAAGTAGTTCACCATTCTATTATCAAAGTCTTCTCCACCAAGGTGAGTATTGCCAGCAGTGGCCTTAACTTGGAAGTTGTTGCCCTTAATCGTTAGTAGAGACACATCAAAAGTGCCACCGCCAAGATCAAAGACAAAAATATTTCGCTCTCCATCATAATCAGTTCTATTGTCAAGGCCATATGCAACAGCTGCGGCAGTAGGTTCATTCATTACCCTCATAATATTGAGGCCAGCAATGGCACCGGCATCTATAGTGGCTTTTCGTTGAGAATCATTAAAATAAGCAGGTACGGTAACAACTGCATTCGTCACAGTTGTTTCTAAATATGTCTCAGCAATTTCTCGCATCTTTACGAGTACCATAGATGATACTTCTTCAGCATGGAGTTGTTTCTCCTGATCCTTGTACTTAACCGTAATCATGGGTCTGTCATTGTCACCGGCAGTCACCTTGAATGGCCATAACAGTATATCATCTTGAACAACAGGATCACTAAACTTCCTACCAATTAACCTCTTAGCATCTACAAAAATTACATTGGTAATTACCATCATTCAATTGTCGGCTTGAGCATTAACCATAGGAAAACAATAATAACAATAACAATGTGTGTGTGTGTGTGTTAGATAATAAGTTATTGGGTCTATTATATTGGACCCTTTAGGTTTCTATGTTGTTAGCTATGAAACACGGATGCTCCTCGAATGAGGCATGCCCCGGTGTCAGATACCTATCGTGTCCAAGACCGACACATATGATTACATTGAATTATGTCATTTTTCTCAAATTGTTACCGGTGTTGACGTGTCTGTGTGAACGTATCATGTCCGGTGTCCCGTGTCTCAGTTTGTATTGTACTTCATAGGTTATTCATCCATAGTCCGTTAGGTTTTACTATATATTTGCTTGTAATAAACCCTAGCCGTCTCTTTTGTTATTTTCTATGAAACCCTAATATATATATATATATATATATATATAAAGAAAGTAAAACTGTAAAAGAATAGAAATTACCAAAGACAGTGTTTTGAGGGTTGGAAGCAGCTTGATTCTTAGCACTATCACCGATCAACCTCTGATTTTCAGTGAAAGCAACAAAAGAAGGTGTTGTTCTGTTACCTTGGTCATTGTGAATGATTTCAACTCGATAGTGTTGCTCCTGCCATACTGCAACACAAGAGTATGTTTTGCCAAGGTCTATTCCTATCGCAACTCCTTCGTATTTTCTCTTCATGTTAATGTTAACTTGGTGCTTTCTTCTTGTTAAACCTATATACCCTATTCCGTTGTTTTTGCCTTGAACGTTTAAGCACAAATATTTACTGATTCGTTTTTCTTTATCTTTCCATATTATTTTTCAAATATATTACTGACTCCTCTTTTTTTTTTTTTTTTTTTTTTTTTTTTTTTTTTTTTTTTTTTTTTTTTTTTTTTTTTTTTTTTTTTCTTATTTTTTTTTTTTTTTTTTTTTTTGGGACCAAATCTGTGTATTATTTTCCTTTAAA
>Ga0228711_1002267_pt1 | contig 29428 bp, 13 predicted proteins | sample MedpolnodulmetaG_2_FD_177996 | JGI IMG/M metagenome (GOLD analysis project Ga0228711, IMG submission 177996) | Root nodule microbial communities from Medicago polymorpha collected in Santa Monica, California, United States - brown nodules | ecosystem: Host-associated > Plants > Roots > Nodule... | reverse complement strand
TATGATATATATTAATTTTGAACCACCATTTAAGAAAAATTAATTCATTTCTTTATAATTTAAATGTCAATGATAATTAAATTTAAATATTTTGCTATTGATTTAATAATTTAGAGTATAAAATTAAATTTTAAATAACCATGCTTTATTGTCTTTAGTAATTTTTCACATGTTTTAATTTTATTTTGGGTCGTTTCATATTTTATAATAGGGTTTAAAACTTCATATTAATGAAATTGTGAATAAAAAATAAAAAATTATGTATTCAATTTTTATTATATTAAAATAGACCCTCAATACTATTTTTTTTCGAAGTGTGTTAAAAAAAATTTTTTGCTAGATTATTAGAAATAAAAAAAATATTGAGGGAGTAAAGTGTAGATTTTAACATAAGAGGGGAGGAGAATGTAATTCAAGCTTCTCTTGGGGGAGGGGAGTGAAAAGTTTTTTAATATGTTTTGAATAAGAGGGGAGGGAAGTATATATTTTAACATAAGAGGAGAGAGGACTGTAATTCAAACATCTTTAACGTAATTTACTCTATATAAAAACCAACGTGTAAGCCACGATGCATCTCAAGAATAAATATATGGCCACGAGGAGCTCGTGAATTTATTTTTAATCATCTTTTCAGATTTTTTAAAAGATTTTATTAAAAAACAGTTCAAAAGCACGAGGAGTGTTCAGAAAAAGAATATAATTACTAGACATAAAACACCCAACCGCCCAATGCCACAACAAAACAAATTAACATGGTACAAATCTATCTATAAACTGACATAGTACAATTTATCTAGAGAAATGATAACCATGGACGGTTTTGTTGATGCAAGAAAATAGTAAATTAAGTTGAAATCCAACAACTAGGAGCGTTCAGCTCATTAGGACGTTTATCAAATAATATCAGTTAGCTCATTATCTCATTTGACTCTCATGTGTTTACGTGATTTGAAGTGAATGAAATGCTCTTGTTTTTTTATCAAAGGGAGGTTTGATTACAACAATTACTTGACAAAGTTAAGCTGCAATCATATTGGTGGTTAAGCTGCAATCATATTAGTGGTTGAAAGCAAACCGTCCAAATTTTGATTTTACTTGTCATTTGTGGTGTGATATATCTTAAATGAGATGTCATACAATTTGATGATATAAAATCAGGAGTTCATTATTAAGAAGTATGCGAAGGAGCGTTTCAACCCACTCCAGGTTATGTGGAACATTTACAGCATTATGGAGGAGACATTGTGTGAAGGTGAACAACATTCATACTAGCACGACATGTTTAGGAGGATCCAAGAGAAGATGGAGGAGATGCACCCGATGAATGAGCTAGAGATCGCCCAGAGAAGGAGGGAGAGTGGTTGATAGTTTTTTAGTGTTTTTTTATCGTATATTTTTAGTTTTTTATGACATTTTGGCTACGGTTTGGATCTTGGTGTGTAAATTAATAACATTTGCGCATTCACATTTTTATCTTTGACATTTGTGTTATTTTGGAATTGATTTTGATTTTGTGTTATTTTGGAATTATTTTTTATTTTGATTTTGATTGAATAAAAAATTTGATTGAATGAATGAAAGAATGAATGTGGTGAATGAATATAGTGGTAGTCGATGATTGGTATTGTGAAAAATGCACGTTTAGGTACTAAAAAAACAGCAATTCTGTCAAGAATTTATGTTCTATTACCAAACCTGAAACCAACGCAAGCTAACTTGCGTTGGGTTTCAGCGTGAGTTAAGTCACGCTGGGTACCGAGTGTGAGTTAATGATTGGTATTGTGAAAAATGCACGTTTAGGTAATTAAAAAAACTGCAATTTTGTCAAGAATTTTTGTTCTATTATCAAACCTGAAACCAACACAAGCTAACTCACGTCGGATTTCAGCGTGAGTTTAGTCATGTTGGGTACCGAGCGTGAGTTAACAATTGGTATTGTGAAAAATGCATGTTTATGTGTTTAGGTACTTAAAAAAACAGCAATTATGTCAAAAATTTATGTTCTATTATCAAACCTGAAACCAACGCGAGTTAACTCATGCTGGATTTTAGCGTCCCGCTGGGTATCGAGCGTGAGTTTATTCTTGGATATTTGAGGTGGGAATGACCAAAATGGAAAGGGGGAAGAGCAATTTTCCGCACAAAAAAAAGAGAGAAGAACTATTGGGCTCAAGTCTATTGGGGCCTTTTTATACATTTTACTATATACACCCCGATAAAATGAAGCCTTATTATATACACCTCCACCATACAAATTTTTTTGGGTCCCCCCGCAGGTCTGGGCCCTATGCCGTTGCATCTCTGGCCTATGTCTAGGGTCGAGCAAGCTTGCAATGTCTTGTAACTTGAAATGACTTTTCTTCACTTTCTAATGTATTCAAAGACCTTCTAAGAACCATTGATCTTCAATCTTCATATCATCAATCCTTCGTGTGATATCTTGTTTTGCTGAGTTACATGATTCCTCGTTAAAAAGACTCAAAACACCCATGGAGGTGCATTATTTAGGATAAAACTAAATTATAACGAATCGAATGAAAACAATACAAAATGTTCCTCAAATCATTGATAATTCATCTAAATGACCTCTTAATTTCCTTCAAATGCAAAGAAAATAACTAAAAACATAGTCTAAAATATCAAATGATGTACATCATCACAACACAACAACAATAACGAAGATTCAATAAAATGTGCCAAAACTCCAATAAAATGTTTGTACAAAAACACTTAAAGAAATTATAACAAACTTTTATCTTAGAATTTCGTAAGAGTTTAGACATCCTTTGTGCTTAAATTAGTTTACCACTATTTGAGTCTGAAGTGTAAACAAACATCAAATTTTTGTTAATTCTTAATTTCGTATGATTAAAGGAAGTCCTCGAGGTAAGAGGCAGGAAATCTTAGACATGGTGTTTAAAATATATTTAAAGTGTGAGGGGACTAGAAGTAATCCCATATTATGGGGTGAACCAGAAAAATATATGCGTTGATCTTCTCTCTCTCTCTCTCTCTCTCTCTCTCTCTCTCACCTTTCTTATACCTTGTTTAGCGTTTTGCTTAGAAAAGATATTTGAAAGACCCATCATAATTCGAACCCCTCTTTCTTGGGGTTTTCTCACCTTCAACTAATACCAGTGCACCTGATTTGTTGTCTTAACACTTAACCGTGTAACAGCTAAAATATCTTGAATAAAACCAATACATGGTAGTTACCCCTCCTCCTCCTGAAACTTTACAGCATTGCTTCAGATTTCAGATCTGACTCTTATCTGACTAACCTCACATCTTCAATGGAGATGCTAAGCAATTTTCCTGGTGGAAGATGATTGAAGCATTGTAGTCAATGAAGATGGCACAACTCTAGAGAGAAATGGGTTAACATAGAGGAAGCAGAAAAATATATACAAGAAACATCATCAAGCTTAAAGTCTCATGTTAAACATTAATTCCTTCACTGAATGTACTAAAATAGTTGACAAATCTACTAATAATAGTATATTTGATTCCATTTGTACCACATATGAAGGAAATCAACAAGTGAAGGAAGCCGAGACAAATCTTCTCGTCCAACAATACTAACCATTCAAACTGAAGGATGATGAAGATATTGAAATCATATTTGTAAGGTTTCAAACACTTGTCTCTGGTCTTCATTTACCCCAAAATTTTTTCAAAATAAAGATTAACATTTTTTTTCGAAAAAAAAATAAAAATTACCCCTTATGACGTGACATTACTTGTCAGACCACATGACAGTGTCGCGTAGACAGTGAACGGCCACATCATATTGACTAACTAAAGGACCAAACTAACAGACATTTAACTATTCCATGTTTTTTTTCCTTTTCTCTAATTTGAGGGGGTATTTGTAAGAATTTACAATTTCGAGGAGGTTGGCTATGTACTCCTTTTCTCCCTCTCTCTATAGGATCAATGAAAACTTTCCTCTATCATACGTTACGACATAATCATTCCCCTTTTGTCTCCCTGTACCGTGATTGTCACCCTCTCATTTCTCAACCTAACCTCGTCAGCACCAGCCACGCCGACCCTCTTCTCCTTTTCTCTCAGCCAAATCCAAAAAAATAATCTCTCTCTCTCTCTCTCTGTGTGTGTGTGTGTGTTTCTTGCCTTTCATATACTATGTTTTACGTTTTACTTAGAAAAGATATTTGAAAGACCCATCATATTTCAAACCCCTTTCTTGGGTTTTTCTCACCTTCAGTTGGTACCATAGCACCTGGTTTGCTGTCTTAACGCTTAATCCTGTAACAGCTAAAATATCTAGAATAAAACCAATATATGGTAGTTATTCCTCTTCCTACTAAAACTTTACAGCATTGCTTCAGATTTCAGATGTGACTCTTATGTGACTAACGTCACATCTTCAATGGAGATGCTAAGCAATTTTCCTGGTGGAAGATGATTGCAGCATTGCAGTCAATGAAGATGGCACAGCTCTAGAGAGAAATGGGTTAACACAGAGGAAGCAGAAAAATATATACAAGAAACATCATCAAGCTTAAAGTCTCGTGTTAAACATTAATTCCTTCACTGAATGTACTAAAATAGTTGAAAAATCTACTAATAATAGTATATTTGATTCCATTTGTACCACATATGAAGGAAATCAACAAGTGAAGGAAGCCGAGACAAATCTTCTCGTCCAACAATACTAACCATTCAAACTGAAGGATGATGAAGATATTGAAATCATATTTGTAAGGTTTCAAACACTTGTCTCTGGTCTTCAATTACCCCCGAATTTTTTCAAATAAAGATTGACGTTTTTTTTCAAAAATAAAATAAAATAACCCCTTATGATTTGACATTACTTGTCAGACCACATGACAATGTCGCGTAGACAGCCAACGACCACATCATATTGACTAACGGAAGGACCAAACTAACAAACGTTTAACTATTCCATTTTTTTTCCTTTTCTCTAATTTGAGGGGCTATTTGTAATCATTTACAATTTCAAGGAGGTTGGCTATTTACTCCTTTTCTCCCTCTCTCTCTATAGGGTCAATGAAAACTTCCCTCTATCACACGTTACGACAAAAACATTTCTCTTTTGTCTCTCTCTACCATGATTGCCACCCTCTCATTTCTCAATCTAACCTCGTCAGCACCAGCCACACCGACCCTCTTCTCCTTTTCTCTCTGCCAAATCCAAAAAACTATCTCTCTCTCTCTCTCTCTTCCTCTATAGACTTCACTTTTTTACCATATCACCTTCTCACTCCCTCTTCTCTAATATAATGGATCTAACCACTAGATTTTATACAATTTGGAACCAAATCACATATCCTTGAGGGACATTGATGAGGTGGTGATAAGCTTAATTCGCAAGAGATAATGACAAGCCCACAACATTTAGGTGTAGAAAAAGAAGAACAATGATAGATAAACATCATGAAGATGGACACAATATAATCGTTTGTTTAAAAACTATTTTTATGCAAATTTTGCATGTATAACATTTCTATTTCGATGAAAGTCCTATTAAAACCCTTAGAAATCATGGTGAGTACTTCCAGATGAGGGTTGGCACTATTGGTAAAATGGGTATTTCATGTTTACAAAGAGGCATATTTGTTATTCATATATTTTCATATGGAATGCCTGCTAGCAATGTTGATGACAATGTTCGAATTGGTGAGAGCACTGCAATCGAATGCTTAGAAAGATTTGCAATAGGTTTGTATGATATATTTGAGGCAAAGTATCTAAGGCCTACAAATGAATACATTGAACATCTATTACAAATGGGAGATGCAAAACACAAGGATTTTTAGGTATGATAGGTTCCATTAATTGTATGCACTAGATATGAAAAAATTGTCTAGTCATGTGGAAAGCCAAAGTTAGTCGTGGTGATCGGGCTAGATCTTCGCTTATTCTTGAAGTAGTGGCCTCACATGACTTGTGGATTCGGCACTCTAGGCCTAAACAATGACATTAACTTGTTAAACGCATTGAATGTATGTTTTTTTAGGGAACATTGAATGTGTGTTGAGAAAAATCACGAAATCCTTCTTAAATTTATGTTTTAATGATATCAAACTTATATATCATACATTCATGGTGGCTTAACAGTCATAACCCCTCACCATTTGACAGGTCATAGTGGCTTACCAGTCCAATTATATGTACTTCAAAAACAAAGTTTTTTTTTTTATAGTTAAAAAAAAAAGATATAAAATAAAGGTTACGCTCCTCGTGGAAATATATAAATAATTATGGATATGCTTAAATATAGGTTGTTGAATATCTTTTGGCCACGAGGAGCTGGTTAATTTATTTTTTTATAAAATTCTCCATAATTTTCTCTATAGCTTTTTTTGAAGAAAATTTTCTCTATAGCTTTGACTATTATATAAAATATTTTTTTTATTTGAATAGATTAGTATATTATATTTTTATTTTTAACGTGATCATAGTTTTGTATGAACTTAGTCCACCAAAATTGGTATCAGAAGGAATTGAACCACTAAACCAAACTCCAAGATTACAAGTCAACCACTAAACCAACTCCAAAATTAGTATATTATATAATAAAATACCCTTATAATATATATATTTAACTATCATAAATGAGCTTATGTAAAAAGTAAAAACTATTAAAAACTAGCTTTCACTGACATATCCGTCTTTCTATTTATTGACAATAGAAGATAAAATAGTTTAATAAAAAATAATGAAATAAAGACGGGCATTAACTTGTCAAAAAGAACAAAAAAAAACAAGAATTATTTAAAGTGGTGAGTGGCCATCATGTGGGCAGGCCGTGATCGTTGCATATGATTTATAAAAAAAATTTATAATACTTTTTTTTAGAGAATACTTTTTTTTTAGTGTTATAATACTTGTTTTAGATAAACATGAATGATTTCAAAGCAATTTAATTAATTCTGGAAAACTACTCTTAGACCTAGTCTATAGATTAAAAAAAAATCAAAATGAAATATATTACTGTCAGTTGGCTATCCTTCCAACATAAGATGTTTCAGAGAAAATAACCATAAAAAATAATAAAGTGTCAACAGAACGAACCAACAATTAGTCAATCCCCACACATACAAAAGGATTTTGGCACCAATTATGAAAAGTATAATGAAAAACAACAAATTTAGCTTTAAACCTCCAAAAGAAAATAAGCTTAATCTTCTCCAAAAGCTGAATGGGAGAATTTTCTTTGTCTCTGAATAGCCTATCATTTCTTTCCTTTCAAATCTACCAAGAACTTGCAAACCATATCAAAATCATGAAGGTGCTCCTTGATGTTGCATAACCTAAAGAGGTACCAAGCTGAAGAAAATGATCCACAACGTTAGAAGGATCCGTTGAATATACTCCAAGCCAGTGCGAACAAGTTGCCAAATCTGACCAAATAGACCACATGTCAAGAATAAATGGTTCTTGGATTCCTGCAAGCCACACCCACTAACACAAAACTAAGACTCGTGAGAAATGATCCCTCTTGAGAATAAATTTGCCGTAGTTGGCAATCTATTCCGAAAAAGGTGCCAAGCAAACACTGAAACCTTTAGAGGAACCTCCCGCCTCCATAAGAGATCAGCAGGGACATAGTCACAGGAAGGTGTCCTGTTTGTGAGGATGTGATAAGCCCCACTAACTGAATACCTATCGACTGGATTAGGGATCCAAGTCCACACATCGTTAGTATCAACCTTTAGCACAATAGTCAGTAATAAAGTCCTACACTCCTCTACCGTATCTTCCTTCCACGCCAATAGCCTCTTTCTCCACTTCCAAGCCTCCCCGCCCTCATCCCACCCCAAATCAAACATTTGCGCCACAGTTAGCATTTTGTTCTCTGATAAATAATCAAACAAACGCCGAAACCTATCTCAAAGAGGAACATCACCAACCCACCTATCCAACCAAAATAAGGTAGCAAATTCGTTCCCAACCGTAAGACGTAAATTGTCGACAAGCCAGGTACCCACCACAAAACCAATGCCCTCATGGATCCTAACTATCTCCCTCCACCACGTCGAACCCTCCCGCCCCCTGCCAGTAACCACTCCCCAACAAGGTCTTATCTAGCGGTCAAGAGTCGAATCCAAAGACCCTCTCTATATATCCACCTGCAACCTCCAACACAATTTATCCAACAGTGCCAAATTAAACTCCATAATTCTCCTTACCCCCAAACCGTCAACCTTCTTGTCCAAACAGATGGACCCTCAATCAATCCAAGAAATTTTTCTATAATCCTCACCCAAAAAAAAAACAAATTAAAAGAGATTTAATAGAAGAGATGATACATGAGGGGGCTTTGAAGAAGGAAAGTGCATAGACAGGGAGCGAGGTTAGGACAGGCTTTAGAAGAACAAGGCAACCACCAAAAGACAAGTTTCTACTTTTCCAACTGGACAAGCAGGATTTAATACGATTAACAACAGGGTCCCAAAAATTCAACCGGCGAGAATCTCCATCAACGAGCAGGCCAAGATAAATAATAGGCAAGATTGTAACCTTACAATTCAAAACTGTTTTTGCTTCACGCAACCAAGACAGGCTAACATTAACACCAACAAAGCTCACTCTTACAAAAATTCACCTTCAAACGAGACATAGCCACGAAAAGGTAAAGAACATCACGCATAGCCCGACATTAGCCAAATTTTCCCCCAAAATAAGAGTATCGTCTGCAAATTGGAGGTGAGATATCTATAAATAATATTGTGGCCGTGAACCATGGCCACAAATTTAAAGATTGTTTTCAGTTTGATGATTTTTTTTTAGTTTGCTTTTCTTTTAAATTCGTGTTGGTTTTTTTAAGGTTTTGGTTTGGACTCCCTCTTATATATATTTTTAGGTTTTTTTTAGTATATATATTATTATGCAGGAGGCAATATATGATTGGGTTGTTTGAAGTTTTCTACCTAGTTGGGATGTTTGCGTTTTCCCATGATGTTATCCCTTGATATTAAAAAAAATAAAATGTGCTCCCAAAACAGATATTATATTTCCCATGAGGAGCTGAATCATGTGCTACAAAATTAAGACTATGAATCCAAGACCTAAATCAGCTTTTGTTATACGGATGAATATATTATTTCCCATGAGGAGCTCATGAATCGAGCAAAAACTATCCAAATAGCAATACAAGAATAGTTTAAAGAGAAGATGTGAGTGGCATCATGTGAGAGACAGGTCATATGAACGTTTTGGATTCCAACTTAATTTATTATTTTCATGCATGTGATCTTTATATTTGTTTATATAACATTAGATAAACATGAATGCTTTCTTAATAAGAAATAGTCTGTAAATAAGAGTTTAAGCCATTCAACAATTGCAAAACAAATACACACAAACATATCTCAACATTGATATATCCTTAACAAAACCATGAAGCCTATATTACTTACCACCTTCTATTTCCTCCTCTTTGCCCTAACCACATACTTTCCATTACCCTTTACTCAAGGTTTTGAACAAGTGAAAGATAAAAATGGAAACCCCGTTCTTGTGAGTAAGAAATACTTTATTTGGCCAGCTGATGGAAGTGGTGGTGGATTGAGGCTTAATGAGACAGAATGTCCAATTGTTGTACAACAAGCTTTTTCTGAGGATGTTAAAAGCTTGCCACTAAAATTTATCCCAACTGAAAAAATCAATGATTTCATCTTTACTGACTTCACATCACTAGATATTGTATTTGAAAAGAAGACAAAATGTGCTGAATCCTCCAAGTGGGTGGTAGTTAAAGGTGGTTTCATTGAACCATGGGTAGGTATTGGTGGTGGTGTTAATGGTAAGAGTATTATAGATGGTTTGTTTAAGATTGAGAGACATGGTTTTTTTGGATACAAGCTTATGTTTTGTCCCACCATCAGTGATACACCTGGTTTATGTAATAATATTGGAAGATTTTTTGATAATGTGAATGGATTGCGTTTGATCATGAGTGAAAATTTTAAACCCTTTGAAGTTGTATTCGTTGATGTTGAAGATGCTGCTCAATCCGGAAGATCTGTAGTTTGAATAAAAAAAATTCAACCCTTTGAAGTTGTATTCGTTGATGTTGAAGATGCTTCTCAATCCGGAAGATCTGTAGTTTGAATAAAAAAATTCAACCCTTTAAAGTTGTATTCGTTGATGTTAAAGATACTCCTCGATCCAAAAGATCTGTAGTTTGAATAAAATCTCCAATCAAGTATTCAATAATAAGTTAGGCTTACGGTTTTTGAACCTTTGCTTTGTAATTCGTCGTGATTTAGTGTGGGGATCTTTTTGGTGGATTGATTATCCCTAATAATTTTTCCGACTTGTAGTTTAATTAATCTTTGTACTTTTTCTTCCTATCTATTAAAGTTCTTGCTGTTAAAAAAAATATATATATATTAGGCCAACCCAATTCTTAGGGCCACCAATATTTTACCTTTTTTATTTGTTTTTTATTTTAAAAGTCTAAAGGCGGAATTTACACAAATGAAATTCTTGAAATTTGAGGTCTTACTCTTTCTTACAAAACCGGATTGTAAGGTTTAACTCTTAGGGTTCATTGTGACCTTGAGTAACTTGAAAATGGGTAGAAATTAGGGATTTTATTTGTGAGTTGTAAGCTATTTTCTTGTAACCTCTTTGTATTACTCAGTTCTTAGTGGATCGGATAAATTTGTCTGTACTGGGTAAACAAACAGTGGTGTGTTGTTTCCTATCTTCTTTCTTATTTTTGTTGTTTTGGTTATGCTTATAGTGTTCCTTTACAATAAGATATATGTATGGTTGTTGTTGCTGCTTAACACTATTTTGCTTTTTATTACTCTTTCCTTTGCTCCACATATCTAAGTTTATTAATGTGATTTTATTGTTTGAACTCACAACAAAAATATTTATGCTCTTTACACTAGTGTCAACAGTTATTTTTGCTAATTTAATTAGTAAAATTTATTTTTACTAATTAAAATTAGTGTAAGTTTAAAGTGATAAGAATTTAACTTTGTAAGTTGTGCTGAGTTCCGAAACAAATCCCCTTAAAAATGATCGTAAAACAATCATTAGTGTAACTTTAATTGATAAAATATAGTTGGGAAACCCTACTTTTTCTTTTTAATAATTGTGCTTGCATGAGTTACACGAAGAGTACCTTACCGTTTTTAAATAAGCAAAACAAGAGAAGAAAAAGTTGTCTAATTTTGACAAAAAAAAGTTTTGATATTTACCCGATTCAAAAGCGAAGTCTCCAATTTTTATAAGTTTTAATTAAATATTATTTTTGTTCACAATTTTTTATTATGTTAACATTTATGTTTTTGATTGTGTAAAAAAAAAACATTTATGTTTATTAAAAGAGTAAAATACTTTGTACCAAAAAAAAAGTAAAATACACTCCCCTCCCCTTTTGTTTCAAAACACACATTCCCATCCCTTAGTAAATTGGCTTAATAGCAGTTTTCTCCCCCTAACTTTCATAAAATTGCAATTTTGTCCACCTAAGAAAAAAACTACAAAATTGTCCCCTAAGTTTTGCAACTGAAGCAGTTTTGGTCCCCCAAGGCCAATTTTTAGTAAAAATAAAAAATAACATGTGGCACCTCACTTAGGGTGCCACGTCAGTGTAGACCGAGTCAAAATTGGTCTTGGGGGCCAAAACTGCCACAGATGAAAAATTAGTGGGTGGTTTTGTAGTTTTTTTTTTAGGGGGCCAAAATCACAACTTTGAAAAATTTAAGGGATAAAACTGCTATTAAGCTTAATAAATTAGGTTCAATATAGTCTGATCCTTCTTTAGATTTTCCGTCAACTGCTCTTCACATCTGTTAAATAATTTATTTTATTACCAAAATATCCACTTAATTTTTTTCCTGATCGTTTACTTTTCCTCCGTGTCATTCCAACATTATCAATATTGATCTAGAAATTACCGATTTATTATGTTGCAAACAATTTAAAAATGAAATAAAAGAAATTTCCTCATTGTTAGTAATTTCTTGAAGCAACGTATTTGTATTGGAAGCAATTGCTGGAATTTTAACATCCGAAGCAATAGCCCCAAATCCCAAAGATGTCCGCACAGCCCTTTTCAACCAGTTTCACGTTAATTAATACAAGTCAGACGAGCAACAATAGTGAGACCTAATTCACAGGAAACGTAGGTGCCTTAAATTCAGAACTGCAAGTTTTTACATTGTGAGTATGATTCAATGTTTTAGATTTTGACTCTGACTCTGGATTCAGAAATCGTCCAACCAAAATAAACCTTGCATGAGTTGATGGGATTTGATAGTGACAACAACGAAGGAGATATTAAGATGATAGTAACATGCTTAGCAAAAGTTAAAGGTTATTTTTGTAAAAGAGAATATAATACAAGATAGATTTATATAAATAGTTAATAGAGTTAAAAAGAAAATGATGGAAGTGTGTATATTGCGACTATTAGGGGAGGGGAGTGTGTGTTTTGAAACTAGAGGGGAGGGGAGGGAAGTATAATACTTATATCTTTGAGGGGAGGGGAGTGTATTTTACACTTATTAAAAATGGTAATAACCAACCATTGAACAATTTGTTAGAGGTCGTCCATATTAGATTTGATTTCAATTTAGATTTTGTTCCCAAGGTTTAATTTTTCTGCTCAATCTTTAATCTTTTTGCAAAACTGTTTATTAATTTCTTTAAGGGTACTTTAGATTCTACTCTCGAGCTTATTAGTTTTCTGCCAAATTTTTCATGTTTTTCTAAAAACATTGTTTAAATGTTGAAGAAGAGGATACATTCCCTTTTGGAGAAGAGGAAGAAGAGTAAAGATGCGCGTAGAAGAGAGAATACATCAGTCACGCATGCAACAAACTTCAAATGCTCAACCACAACTAAAAGAGTAAAGATGCGCGTAGAAGAGAGAATACATCAGTCACGCATGCAACAAACTTCAAATGCTCAACCACAACTAAAAGAGACTTCTGGTGCTCAAGGTTTCACCAAGAGACTTATGATGCTCAAGCTTCACAAGTAAGAGCTTCTATTTGTTTACAACACATATAAACAAGCTTGTTCCTACACCGGATTTACAAATGTTAATGTAAACTGAAAAATATGAACAAACTCTTAAGACTTTAGGATTTCTAAGATTACAAAAGTTGAAACGAAAATCCTAAGTGTTTTTGCGCTATTTAATTTGGCAGAGTAATGGAACAGTGAAAATAGCAGAGTCTTGTTGATCTTCTTCAAGTCTTCAGCTCCTTATATAGGCAGATATTTGAGAGACGTTAGAGAAGAGTGTGAGTGCAATAAGAGTCGTTGAAAAGCCTCTAATCAATGATGTTAAGCCATTGCCTAATATGGATAATTCCGTTGGATAGTCATTCAAAAATCCTATGTTGAAACGGGAAGTATTTGTTCATTCATATTGCCCTTGAAGTTCTTTGTCTGTGTCTACACGTTGTCAAAAGAAGACAAAACTATGTTCAGATCCTTTAATGTCGAAAGCCATATAAGACGACAAATCTGATGTGGAGTCAGGCTCCTTCAGGTTCTTCTGAAGTCCGAAGGTCTTCCAAGTCTAAAGGGGTCTTTTGAGTCTGGCAAGGTCTTCTGAGTCTGATGATCGCGACAGAGTCTGATGAGGCTAGTTTCCAGCTTCTGAGAGGTGTCTTTTTCTTCTGATCCAATGTGTTGACTTATGGTTGACCTTTCTTCAGATATTCTACCATAGTCTTTTAAGCTTCTCTTGTGCTTCTGATGCTTTAATACTTGTTCAATCTCTTGATGGATATATTTTATGATCCTGCACACTTGAATAAATATTAGTATATCCAATTGCTCTTCAATAACTTGCTATCATCAAAACCTTAGAGGAATTGTACAATATCATTCTTGTTCCAATAGGAAGGAGAAATCTACGGTTTATCTCCAAATTTCTTTATTTTCATTTGAGTAATTTTTTTTTTGCAAAAATGTGAGATTGATTTTAAAAAAAATAAAAAATTAATTAACTTGTCCGGTTAACGTGCCACATTAGTTTAGTTGCCCAATCAGATGAGATCAAGGTCGTTTTTGGTGGAATCTTTGAATGATAAGGGGGCAAAACATTATTTAACCCTATATAAAAATTAGGGTTGTGTTCCTCATGAAGGAATTAAAAGTTCCCTAAAGGAGACCACTATTATAAATTAAAATGTATTTTTACTATTTAAAATTAGGCAAAGTTACACAATTAGTCTCTTAACTTTATTTTAGATAACACTTTCGTCCTTTATCTTTTTTTTGTCGCGATTTAGTCCTTTATGTTATAAAATGACAATATCTTATCATTCTTTTTAAGATTTTTTACAAAGAAATTTTATTTTTAGACTTGTATGATAAAGATTTGCGTTTGTCTATGAGTTTGATGAATTTTTTTTTGGAGTTTTAAATTATTTTTTTCATAAAAAAGGATAACTATGTTGTTATTTTATAACGTAAAAGACTAAATCGTAACAAAAAAAGATAAAGGACGAAAGTGTTACCTAAAATTAAGTTAAGGGACTAATTGTATAATTTTTCCTTAAAATTATAATCTAACTTAGGTGTTAATTTAGAGTGATTAAAGTTTAGCTTTGGAGCCTGTGTTGAGTTCAAAATTGAATATATTTAGAAACAATCCTAAAATAATTATTAGTGCACTTTAAAAACATGAGTCTGGTTTAATGGTGGACCAGGGGAAAACCTGCTTTAGGCTTGGTGTGGCAATAGCCACACCATCCCAGCCCAAACCTTCTTTTATATATATTTAAAGTCAGATATTTATATTATATATCTCTAATTTGGATATATAATTGGGCATGATGTATTGGTCTAGCGGTCAAGTGTGTGTTTTCTTTTTTCAAAATAGTGTGTGTTTTCCTAACTCATGGTCTTGGGTTCAAGTCTTAGTTTTTGTTTTTGTCATCTTTTTTTGTCGAGAATAAATATAACATAAATGTTAAAAAGAAAACGATGGGTTATAATGTTTAGTGTGTTTTATTAGTTGTAACATCATGATATATTAATAGTTTGTAACTTACTCATACATAATCAATAGAAATATATCAAGAGGATACACTTTTTGGATGAAATTTTTTACTTAGAATTTACCGGAACATGCTCAAAAACCAAATTCCAAAGCATGGAAAGCAAAGGAAAATCCTTTGAGGATTGGCTCATCAAATGTTTTTCAGCTACCAAAAGATCACACCATTGATGTTGTAGATGCAACTCTCGAGCCACCAAGCCATGAGACATCAAACAAAGAGGCGACGCCATTCCAAGCTGAGGCACAGCAACACGAGCAGGTGCTCGAGATGGTGCAAGCTAAATCTGACACTTCTTTTTAGTATGCCTCTGGAAAATGTTACGGATGAAGTTCTTAGGCCATCACCTCACGAATTGATCCCGGCCCAGCAGCCAGTTTTGGAGCCTGTAAATAATGCCTTGGATATTGAGGCGGTGTCAAGCCAGCTGCGACGTGAACTTGACCTTGTTGGGCATTTAGTGATTAGAGGAAAAGATGCAGATGTTCCTTACACACCTAACCTTACTAAATGTCAGAGGAAGAAAATTGCTAAGGCGGCTGGATATCAAACCCATCCTATGGGCCCACCTCCTAATTTAAGGTTGCCTTAGTATTTGGTTGTCCGCTTATTTTCTCTGAGTGTTTTGGTCTAGTCCCCCCTCTTGTACATATTATTTTCTCCTCTTTTTTTTAATAGTATATATAGAGTAGGTGGTTGTGGATGGAGGTTACAGTTTGGTGGCAACCTAGTTGAGATGTTTCGGTAGCCTCTTGATGCCCCCTTCTTCTTTGCTTTGAAAAAAAATATTTTATCTTTTTTATAATATTATTTATTATGTATTATTTTTAGTTTAAACATTATTTTTAGGTTTAAATGCACTTTTGGCCCCCTATGTTTGCCGTCGTAGCGATTTTTGTCCCTAACAAAAAAAATGCAATTTTGACCCCCTAATTTTCGCAACTATGCCGAGAAGCCGCCACGTGTCCCAAAAAAGGGGTCAAAATCGCAAGTTTTTTGTAAAGATAAGAGGCCAAAAGAGCATATTTCCCTAAACATGGCAAAATTAGGAGGTTAAAATTGCATTTTTTTTGTTAGGGGTCAAAATCGCTACGAGGGTAAACATAGGGGGACAAAAGTGTATTTAAGCCTTATTTTTATTATATATTATCTTGATGCCCCCACTAAAATATAAACATTATTTATTATTTTTAGTGTAATTTAATTTGCTAAAATAAATCACCACGCTGATAATTTTCTTTCAAGTCCGCCCCTGTGGTGGCCCCTTAATAATTTCTATATTTAAATAAAAATAAAATAAATAAAATAAAATAACTCAATTTTTTATTATTATAAAATTTATATTTATTAAAAATGGTAATGATCCACCATTAGACTACTTCCTCCGTCTCATTATAAGTGAGCATTTTACTTATTTCATACATATTAATAAAATATATATAAGTGAAAGAGAGAGAAAAATAGTTTTAAATGTATTATCAAGTATTGGTGTGTTATTCATTATCATAAATGCCAAATAGAATATATTGGATTGAGAATGATGAAAGAATAATTAATTAAAATTACAATTGAAAAAAATAATTAATATTATATTAAAAGTGAAATAAATCAATTTTTATGGGACAATTTTTTTCTCCGCAAATAAATCACTTTTATAGAACGGTGGAGTATATTTTAAAGGTCAATACTAGACAGATCCACTAACTAAACCCTTAAGCTGACTAAGCAAGCATTGAATACAACAAAATAATTAAGCATCACATGCTTATTGTTCACGTGGCTACCTAATTTTTCAAAAATTTGTCACATGCTATGTTTTAAAAACAAGTATAATTAAATTAAAAGTTTTCTTAACGAATGTCCTACGAATATTATTTAAGGATATTCAATTAAGAAATTTTTCATTACAAATGCTTAATATTTCAATTTTTAATACATTTGATGTACAAGTTTTTATAAAAACTTACTATTTAAAATCATTAACAACGATCTTAGGATACTCATTAATATTTCCCTTAAATTATACTCTGAGCGAAATACGTACTTAAGCACCTATATTTGAACACTAAATTTAGTCATACATACATTATTGAAAAAAGATGGAGAGGACATAATAGAATTAGAATACTAATATTTATTTTTTAAATAATTACAAAAAATCTGTTTTTATGTGTGTTTATATAGTGTGTCCAAAAGTTTATATCTTTCTCTATACTACGATATATATAGAGGCAGAGGTAATTAATCCACCAAAACACACACATAATATACTCATTAATCAAATAATGAATTTTGTTTGCTCACTCACCTTTTCCTTCCTCCTTTTTGCTTTCATCACCAATATTTCCCTAGCTTTCTCATATGATGATGGTACTTACATATTTGACACTGGTTTTGTGCCCGTTCACCCATATAGTCCTTAGTACATTACCCCAACATTTTATGGCATCCGTAGTGGAAAACTAAAACTAGTAAAACCTGGTAATTTAAACTGTCCAGTTACTGTCTTAGAAGATTTTAATACTGGTGATAGAGGTATATCAGTGAAATTCAACATATTAGATCCAAAGAGTGATGATATCTTGACAGGTACTCCAATTGAGATTGAGTTCACAAAGAAGCCTGATTGTGTTAAATCATCAAAATGGTTGATATTTATTGATAATGCTATTAATAAATTTTGTGTTGGTATTGGTGGTCCAGAAAATTATCCTGGTATGCAAATAGTGAATGGCACATTCAATATTCAGATTTATAGTCCTTTGAGGTATAAGTTTGTATTTTGTGTCGATGTATCTTCTAGTTTTTGTTCGGATATTGGGTTTTATAATAATGGTGAAGGTGGAGGACGTTTGATTTTGGCTGATAACCAGATTTCTTCTTATGTGTTTACTGAGACTTATTCTTATGAAGATGAAATTATTAAGTCTGTTGCTTGAATTTTTACATTGCTAGTAAACTAGATTATGTATGTAACTTCAGTTCTTCGTTTTGATGAATTCTGTGCTTTTACAATGTAAGCATTTAGTAAGTTGAATAATATATTGTTGGTGTCAACATCTTTTGTTCGTTTACCCTTCTTTTTTGAACTCTTGTTATTGTTTAATTGTTTTAGTAATTGTTGTAGGATTCAAAAAAGTACCTTCGAAAGATTTATCACCAAAGAAATTACTAGGTTGAGTTACGACTAGGTCACTCTCTTTAAAACGTTTCACGGTACTGTTCAAAGTTGAGTAAGACAAACCATCAACCGCGCTGCTTCCAAGATAAAATAGCCCAGTTCAAATTGTCATTACCTACTGCATTGTAAATAATCGTTTGAGAATAATACCCTGAATATGGTATGAATATCACTCTATTATGATACAAATATCACTCGAATATGAAGAGACAAAACGAAAAGATAGAGAAAATAAAGCAGATTCAAGTAGATGTGAATCGATTCACCTGAAGTCAGAGACTTCATTGAATCGATTCAGACAGTATTGAGTCGATTCAAATTGATATAAAACTAATTTTTGACACTTTTATCAAAAGACACAAAACAGCAAGACCAATACACATAGACTCTAGGGTGCTTTAACATGCTAGCCATAAGATAAACATCAAAACAATAAACTAAGCTAAGGAACATCATCAAAAACAAATAAATTAAACAGTGTAGTCTTCAATCTCCCCCTTTTTGATGATGTCAAATAATTAATGATGGCTCCCCCTGTCATATAGCACACAAAACAAAACGTGAAAACAAGAAGAAGAAGAAGAAGTAACAAGGAACATTATGCATTTACTCCCCCTTTGACAACGTCAAAAAGGGTCAAAAAGGGTTGGAACTTCAACACAATCGGAATAGTAAAACAAACAAAGAACAACACAAGTGACAATCTCAATTGAACATTAGTGCAACATGCAAACAAAGGCACAAAAAGAAAATATTCACATGTGACGGATAATTTAAAAGGAACTTTTGCTTATTTAAGGCAAGAGGTATCCAAGATACCTAGTTCCCTACGAATCTTGAGAAATGGCTCGGATGGTAGAGGTTTTGTAAAAATATCAGCAAGCTGACTTTGGTGTCAACATATTCAAAAGTTACATCCTTCTTTTCAACATGATCCCTAAGGAAGTGATGCCGAATCTCAATGTGCTTAGTCCTTGAATGTAAGACTGGGTTTTTCGTGAGATTGATGGCACTAGTGTTATCGCATTTGATTGGAACACAGCCTAATTTTAAATCATAGTCTAGGAGTTGTTGTTTGATCCATAAAATTTGAGAGCAACAACTCCCGGTTGCCGCATATTCAGCCTCAGCGGTAGAAAGAGCAACGCTATGTTACATTTTGCTATGTCATGAGATTAAACAATTTCCAAACAAATGACATGTACCACTAGTGCTTTTTCGATCCGATTTGCGACCGGCAAAGTTGGAATCTGAAAACCCAACTAGACAAGAAGAACTTCCCTTTGGATACCACGATCTAAAATTAGTGGTTCCACTTATATATCGAAAAATCCTTTTAGCAATTTTTAAGTGTGATTCCTTAGGGAATGCTTGATATCTAGCACACATACAAACACTAAACATGATATCGAGTCTACTTGCGGTTAAATAAAGCAAAGAGCGGATCATACCTCAGTATTTCTTACTGTCAACCTCAATGTCAGATTCATATTTGTCGATTGATAACGCGGATGCCATAAGAGTTGAGATTGATTTGCAATCTTGCATATAAAATTTTTTGAGAAGTTCTAGTGCATATTTTGTTTGACTTAAGAAGATGCCGTCACGGATTTTCTTTATTTGAAGACCAGGGAAAAAGGTGAGCTCTCCCATAAGAGACATCTCAAATTCACCCTGCACCAACTTAGAAAACTCTTGACACATAGTGTCATTAGTAGAACCAAAAATGATATCATCGACACAGACTTGAACAAGTAGAATATCTTTACCTTTACATTTACTAAACAAGGTGTTATCTACGTTTCCACAGGAGAACCCTTTTTCTAACAAAAAATTTCTTAAACGCTCATACCAAGCTCTAAGAGCTTGTTTGATACCATATAAAGCTCTTTTCAATTTATAAACATGATCCGGATAGTTAATATCCTCAAATCCAAGTGGTTGGGCAACGTAGACCTCTTCATTTAGTAAACCATTCAAGAAGGCAAACTTAATATCCATTTGAAATAATTTGAATTCAAGACAAGATGTGAATGCTAAAAGTAGTCGTATAGCTTCGAGTCGGGAAATGGGAGCATAAGTTTCCTCGTAGTCAATGCCCTCTTCTTGGTTATACCCTTTAGCAACTAATCTTGCTTTGTTTCTTTTGATGACCCCATTTTCGTCCAACTTGTTTCTAAAAACACATGTGGTCCCAATAATTGACTTTCCTTTTGGGCAAGGGACAAGTGTCCAAAATTCGTCAAGTATTGCTTCCTTAATGGTTTTAGGGTGTCTTATCTATGATCGGTCTAATGATGACCCTATTTAAGACATGGCATGCGGTTTTGATAGCATCCGCCCAAAAATACTTAGGGAGGTTCATTTCATTTATCATAGTCCTAGCCAATTCCTCCAAAACTCTATTTTTCCTTTCAACCACACCATTTTGTTGAGGAGTTCTAGGACATGAGAAATTATGTGAAATGCCAAATTCGTCACAATAGTTTTCAAAGCAATGGTTAACAAATTCACCGCCATGATCACTTCGAAGAGAGATAATTTTCAAAGAAAGTTGATTTTGAATTACATTGGCAAAATTAATGAAGGCATCAAAAGCATCATCCTTGCTAGACATAAATAGTGTCCAAGTAAATCTAGAGAAGTCATCAACAATAACAAATCCGTAATAATTGCAACCAAGACTTCTTGTCCTTGAGGGGCCAAAAAGGTCTAGGTGGAGAAGCTCTAGAGGTTTTGAAATATAAACAACCTTTTTGGGTTTAAAAGACACTCTAGTTTGCTTCCCCTTTTGACAAGCATCACATAATATGTCCTTTTCAAATTTTATTTTAGGTAGGCCAATAACTAGATCTTTGGACACAATTTTGTTTAGCAAGTCAAAGTGGACATGACTAAGGCGTCTATGCCATAACCAAGAATCTTCATTTTTGGCTATGATACCCTTAGCTCCACTTGACGATACATCATCTAAGTCAAGAACATATACATTATTAACACGCAATCCCTTAAACATAACATCCTTATCATCATTGTGTTCAATTATGCAACATTGGGTATTAAAAGTGATTGTGAACCCATTGTCTCAAAATTGACTTATGTTAAGGAGGTTATGTTTAAGCCCATCAACTAGCATAACGTCTTTTATGGTGGTTGTGGAGGGATTTCCCACAACACCCTTACCTAGAATCTTACCCTGATTATTGTCACCATATGAGACATAGCCTCGTTCCTTTCTCGTGAAGTCAATGAACATTGAGGTGTCCCCAGTCTTATGTCTTGAGCAACCGCTGTCTAAATACCACTTTCTTTGCGAGGTTGCAAGGCATTCCTCTATTGATTTCTTCCTTTGTCCCATGAAGCATAGTTGAGCAGTTTCATCACTTTCAGAGTCGCTTTTTGTAGATGATTCTTCATCTTCTTCCCATGCAATGTAAGCTCTCCTTCCTTTTAACTTGTCGGGTGAACTTGCTTTTCCTTTAGACTTGATCAGCTCAGAACATTCACTTCTTAGGTATCCAACCTTGCCACAACCAAAGCAAGTTGGCCCATTTTCCTCTTTATTGTTCTCTCCTCTTGTTTGTGATTTTCTAGAGGCTTTATCGCTACATCTTAATCCATTCTTTTTTGTAGCGATTAAAGCGTTTCACAAAGAGTACCATGTCTTCTACATTTGGTGATTCTCCTCCAGAGACACCTTCACTAGTGATAGAAGAACTAGCCTTGGACGATGAGGATTTAAACACAACCGGTTTCTTATCTTTCAACTTGCCCCCTTCTTTATTAGATTTAAATCGAGTGATCTCATGCTCATGTTATTTTAGCTTTCCAAAGAGTGTGATCATGCTAAGTGCATTGAGATTTTGTGATTCCTTGATAGCGGTAACCTTGGGATGTCATTCCTTTGTCATACATCTCAAAATTTTATTAGTGCAATCTTGGTTTGAAATTGTTTTACCAAGGTTTTGCAACTTGTTTACAATGTGAGTGAATCTCATTTGCATGAAAGAGATGGTTTCATCGTCTTCCATACAAAAAAGCTCTATGATACCACTTGTTGGTCTATATGGATAGATAGTTACCAAGCTAGAGGGGGGTGAATAGCTTTTTAAAAGATTTAAAAACGAATTTTAATGAAATAGACTATTGGAATTTTGCTTGAACAATCACAATCAATGAATCAACAAAAACCAAATATATGTGCTATAAGATTTTATCTTAGAATTGAGAGATTCACGATAAAAATCTTACTATACAATCAAATATTAATAAACCTTGAACAAAGTGCAAAACAATACACAATTTCAAACCAAACCTATATGAACAACATTACTATGCTATCAATACAAAAACACAATGCAAGTGTAATTGAAGAATTGAATGGACTTTGCAATCAATTGATCTAAGCAAATTGTGTGAGACCTAACTCAATGAATTAGGTTAATTTTTAATGAAAAACAACTTAGATCAACACTAGCAATTATCCTATCAATTATTCAATTAAACACATGCAATATCAAAAGTAAAAAGGACAGGGAAAGAGAGAGAACACTGGTGTTTATAGTAGTTCACCCTTTTTCGTCCTTGCTAAGGGCTACGTCTACTCTACTTGATGAAGTACACCTTCACCAAGGTCATCCACTTTGTAACAAATGTTGATTACAATGTTTACAAGAGCTCCTTCAAATTAAAGCCCTAATTATTCAACTCCTATGTAAAACACTCCTCCAAACTCTAAGTACCCCTTGAATTTGGTGTTTCTTGAATCTTCGGATCCTTGAATTACCTGTGCACTCCTTCGAACTCTTCACTTGAGTCTTCAATGCTACGTCTGGTAAACGAACCCCCTTCTGATGAGTCAATAATTAGTGTTTTTAATATAATATTTGAGTCTGTTTTATTTATATTTTTGTTTGTTTCATTTAATATTATTTCTCTTTTAGAGCTATTTTACTTCAATTGAAAGTTATTATATTTCAGGATTAAATATTCAAAAGATTTAGTCTTGGAGCAAAAGAAAGGAGAATTGGAGCTGATTCGTGCTAAAAATATGAAGATCTCATACAAAAATATTTTGTGCAAAGAATTAGAATATCTTGTACCGGAATATAGCATAGGCGCGCCCCCTTTTGCTGCTTTTGCTTCTTTGACAAGCTGCCTATTTTAGTATTTTTGACCTAGAGCCAATGGTTTCTTGTGCAACACTTTAGTGATTTAATTCTTGTGGCTCAAGTCAATGTTAGACTATAAATAGAGCAGTCATCTAGTTTGTAAAACCATCTTTTGTTCTTGGAATAAAAGTTCACCTTTATTTTATTGTTATTTACTTTTATGTTCTTCTTCTTCTTCTTCTTCTCTTCTATGTCTACAATGAACGTGAGTGAGTAGACTCTTCTTGTCTTGGAATTGTTGGATAAGTCTAATCACGTAATCCTAATCAAACCAAGCCATAAACCCTAATTTTATATAAATCTACTTTCTAATATAATTCCACCGTTTTAATAATGAATTAACAAATACCAAACTCATAAAGCGACAGCGGAGGGTTAGTGTTTATTAATTCATCATCACAAATATCAATTCATAAAGCGACAATAGGGAATGTGGAGGTAATGTTGAATCTATCACAATAGGTAATCATTACCGCATTGAATTATTTTATACGGTTGTGGACATGCAACTTCAAGAACTTAATAATCATTTTAATGAGACAAATAGTCGGTTGCTTATTTGTATGGAGTGTTTGTGCCCAAACAACTCGTTCTCTAAATTTGACAAAGCAAAGTTGATTGAATTTGCAAAGTTTTATCTAATTGAATTTTCTCCAACCTCATTGGAGTTCCTTGATAGTCAACTTGAGACTTACATCGTTGATATGCGTAGGAGTGTTGAATTTGTACCTTTGAAAGGAATAAGTGATCTTTCAAAAACATTGGTTGCATCCAAAAGGCATATTGATTATCCTTTAGTCTACCGACTTTTGAAGTTAGCAATGATTTTGCCCGTTGCCCCATCAACTGTTGAACAAGCATTTTCTGCTATGAAGATTGAGAAGTCTAGATTGCGTAATCAAATGGGAGATAATTGGATGAATGATTGTCTCGTGACTTATATTGAGAGAGATATGGCGGACAAAATTGATGATGAGTTGATTATTCAACGATTTCAAAACATGAAACCGCGTAGGGGACATTTGTAAAGAATGGATGAAGTTTTTTGAGTACATTGTAAATTGAATACAATGTAATTTTTTTGGATATTTGTGTGTGTGTGTGTGTGTGTGTATATATATATTAATTATTATAAATTAAAGTTTAAAAATTTGAACCTCCTGACCTTGGGTTCTGGCAATGCCACTTGGACACCTTAGGTGTCCAATACTAATGTGGGAATAATAATATCATCAGCAGCAGCACTGAAAACTAATGAAAGATTATTTGCAAGGATAATGAAAATTATGGTTAGTGAATAAAAAGACTTCATTGATTTTTGCTTAACTAGACCATCGACCCGTGCGTCGCACGGGTCATATTAACTTTAATATATAGGAATAAAGTATATCATAAAAAAATTTGATGTTAAATAAAAAGTACAGTATAATTGTATTAATATTAAAATACGAAATCTTAAATTGTGAAATACCTTTCAGACTTCAATGCAACAATTCGGTCGCACACGATATCTTGCAAAATTTATGTATTATGCAATATATTGTCTCAACAAAGATTACAACATTATCTTAAAAAGTGAAGGGTACATAGACCCGTGCTCTACCCAAACTTTTCATTAGGCTTCTCTGAAAAATTGAGCAACTAACTTATTCAGTCTTTCATCAAAACAAACTAAGAAATAATATTATGTCTCGAAAAATAAAAGTTAAAAGAAGAATAAAAAGTCATCTAAAGAAAAAACAATCAAAAGCAAAAGTCATCTAAATCACGTACAAAAAAAAGAGAGAAAGAATCAATTGAAAGCAAAACGGATCATCAAAATTGAAGTCATAGTCTTCTATCTTCGTTTTGTATAAATACCGGAGGTTAAAAAAAATCTTTTGAACCTTCTAATGTCAATTTACACCCAATTTTAAATATTTTTTTAACCTCACACATGTACCTCTTATGAAGTCAATTCTCATATACCAAAAAAAAGAAAGCATCAAAATGTTAAGAAACCTTCCAATTATATTAGAAAATAGAGAAGGTGTGAACTATTGCCATTACACCACTATATGTCTATCTTCATTATTATTCTAAGCTTAAGTTGTAGAATATGAGTATGAATAAAAAAAGGAATAATCATTGTTCGAATTGGATAGTCTACATATTTCTATAATAAGCACCAGGTAAGAAAAATAGAAAATCGAGCAAATGATTGTCAATATGACACAATGCTATAATCAAACATGTGACAACAAAGTAGCTTTCGCAGAGCTAAAATTAATTCAGACTGATGAAGTGAGTTATACAATTACTTTCCCAAATTTCAAAACTTGCATTTCTTTGTAGGTTTCATAAAAAATTTGTATAAGTTTTTGTGTGGTTAAATGTAGAGTGACAATCCTATAGATGTGACTAAGATATAACCTAAAATCCAACAGTTCAAAAATAAGAAAAATGCATAAAAACAACCTGAAACCACCTATGAAAACTATATGTTAGAACAGAGATTAATTATTCTAATAATCTTGACTTTGATAGAAAGATCTAATCTTTTTTAAAATTTTCAAGAGTTGCAACACAAATATGACCGGTACTTTTGGTAGCATCAAACTCCACTAAAAACAAAGAAACAGAAGACAACTAAATAGTCCGAGACTTAATGTATTATACATCTTACCAAACAACACGATGTTATCCTTACATTTAAAAGAAAAACCCTTCCATCTTAGTTCATAAGTATTGTGTAGACACATACAATCAAGGATGGTTGATCATATGAATTTCTCATTCTTTCTTAAATTCTTGGTCCTAACAAATTGACATCATCGTCTACCGAACCGTTTCACATTAATATCTCTTTTTGCATAGTACATCCTAACAATACATCTCCATTGTTTCCTGATCCTAGAGGTACATCCGGTCTTGGTTTTGACGAATATGGTTTCTTGCAATTATATGAAATAATTAGAGACATAACATGAGTTATGATTGATACAGAACATTGATCTATTCACTTAATAACAAATTCAAATGATTATGCATAAACAAAAAAGAAACCAATGCGGTTAACAACATTTTTTTTTTGTAAATTTGGGATAATAATCAACCAGAGAAGGAACCAAAAATTCAATGCATAAAAAGAACCAAGCAAAAGAGGTTACTGCAATATAGAAGAACGGAATTTGGGATAATAACTATGCATTACTTTCATGATACATACCAGCATTCTCATGTTGATCAATATTAGTAGGTTCTACATCAACCTTGCGAAATCAATGTAAAATATATAAAGTAAAATCATCTAAGAAAAAAGATAAGAAAAAATGCATAGAATAAAGGCTTATCTCCATTACCCAACAACAAATGTTTTATAAAGTAACCTCCAATAACTGAACTAACAACTATACAAATAGCTAGTAAAAACTTACTTGTGCAACCTGAAATGAACTCCTGCCACTGCCAAAGGGGCTGGTTTTGTAGACTTTTTTTTCTTTTCTATCTAATTATTTGTTAACCAAGCAATTTCATCACGTTGTGTTTCCCCATTATTTATTTCAACCTCCAGATTTGATCTCATTGTTGCAAAAATGACTATTAAAATAAAAAGTGTGGTTAGAGAATTGCACATAGAAATGGTACACAACCTTGACCTTTGCTCACATCTTTGCATCATGTATTGCATGAATAAAGTGTGGTTAGAGCAACCTCACCACTGTTAATCGTTTGTTTGCCTGCAAAATTGTTTCACAGCTCTTCTTTATAGACTTTGTTTCTGCAAATCACGGCAAAAACAAAGAATTAAAAGCACTAATTAATGGTTATTTGAAACAGTTATGATATTGGCTTTGAATTTGAAGAAAAAAACATTAAATGATGTATCTTTAGCTTGCATAACACACTTTTAAGGATTTATAAGACATTAAGTGAGGGAGTTGGCAACTCAATTAAGGCTTATGAAAGGACATTAATTTACATTTGGGAGGGAAATTTGAATTTGAAAAAAACATTAAATTATGTGTCTTTAGCTTGCATAACACACTTTTAAGGATTGCTTAAGACATTAAGTGAGGTAGTTGGCAACTCAATTAAGACTTATGAAAGGACATTTATATTTAGGAGGGAAATTGGAATTTAAAAAAAGCATTAAATGATGTGTCTTTAGCTTGCATAACACACTTTTAAGGATTGATTAGGAGGGAAAAGCCAAAAACTATTAGGGTTTAGCAAAAGTTTAATCTAATAAACTTTTATAGTAAGTATGATGAGCTAGTTGTATATTATTGTTGTGTGTTTTTGTAGGTTTAGGTTTATTCTACCTCTTGCCTCTACCTCTATATATAATATAAAAGAAGTGAACAACACATTTTATTTTGTGGGTTTATTATACTTTTATTTTTCATTTTATTTGCAACTTATAGCATGTGGCATTTATTTTAAAATTAGTCATACGCGTGCAATATATATATATATAGATAGGAACGGTTAATTTACATTCATCTAAAAATACGAATGAATAAGTTAGTCATCTATATCTATCTAAAATCCTTAAGGAGTAAGTTAGCAACTTATACCCACTTGATTATTTATACCCACTTTTATAAGTTTTATCAAATTTGTCATACCCATTTTCCTAGTTATTTACGCCCAATTTCATCGACCCAAGTATAAGTTTCCTTAGAAGTATGTCTCATGCGATGCTATTACATGTTTTTAAAACTTGTACGTTACCGACATCATTGTTTTTTTTAAGGGTCTTTCTTCTTTTCTTTTCTTTTTTTAAAAAAAAACAGTAAAAAGTTAACATTAAATATTCCATTTCCTATTTAAATACTATGATTCACAATGCAACAACAATCCAGCAACATGATTTAATTCATCGAGACAGTGTCGTTCCTCTAAAATTAGAGGCTCGACATTAATTGTAAGATAGGCCCCCTAGTAAAAAAACATTACCTTTTTTTAAAAGAGAAAAATGTTACAAGTGTTTTAAAAAAAAATATATAGAGTTTTTACGGGAGAAGAGAGCATTGAGGATATTTAGAACTCAAATCCATGTTAAATTAGTCCAAATTGAGGTTCAATCGTGCTAAAAAAGTAAGTATAGTAAAAAACAGTAGTGAGTGGCAGTGCGGGGGGAAGTTGAACCCATGACAGCTACTATGCCAATGCCTGTAGTTACCACTAGGTCATCTTAATTATTCTAATATGCTTGCGCGTTTTTAATATATATTAGATTTTTTTTCATGTGTTGTACAATAAAAAAATATTTTAGGAGGCCTAACTCGGTAGAACTGTTTGCACCCCATAAGGCCGGCCCTGCATCGAGAACATGATTAAATATTTTTCATTCTTAGTTTTTCTCTGACACTTTTTGTGTTAGAGATACTAAGTTGTGGTTGTAATATTCCTTTTTAACTTCTTAAAAAAAATATTCCAATTTTTTTAGGGGTTCTTTTCATAGTAATTTAAGATTGGGAACATAACTAGTTTTTTTTCAATAGTTGTGTGTATTTATTAGTCAAAGAAAATGAAAAGGGCTAAGAAAATTCAATGGCAAAAAAAGGGAATTACTTTTCCCATCATATGTCTTTCCTCGCGCGCCCTATTTTTTTTCAAAATACCCCTTGTTCGGATTATAGAATCTGAACCCATTCTGATATATTAATTCCGGATTTATTCGTGTATTTTGGCACTTCATCCACCCTGATGGATGATGATGCCAGTTATGAATAGATGGATTCGGATTATACAATTCGAAAATTGTAGATAACTTCCGAATTATATAATCTGAAAAGCGTAAATCACCCCGTTGAAAGTCAACAAAAGGGGGTGGTGAACGATGGTTCCGGATTATATAATCCGAAAAGTGATAATAATGTCCGGATTATATAATCCGGACTGCATCAGTACAGAGGCAGAAGCCATCTGTTTTGGTTGAGCCTCTGTTTTAGAGCAGATTTAGTCAATTTTGTTGGCCTTTGACCATATGCAAACCAAAAAATCAAGTTATAACATCAAAATTAACAACACAATATAATTTTCAAACATTAATAAAA
>Ga0228711_1002265_pt1 | contig 29433 bp, 12 predicted proteins | sample MedpolnodulmetaG_2_FD_177996 | JGI IMG/M metagenome (GOLD analysis project Ga0228711, IMG submission 177996) | Root nodule microbial communities from Medicago polymorpha collected in Santa Monica, California, United States - brown nodules | ecosystem: Host-associated > Plants > Roots > Nodule... | reverse complement strand
GAACTCACTCAGACTCTGAACTACTTCAGACTCTGAACCTGAGGACAGTTATCTAGAACGTAAAAGAAGAAGTTTCCAAAAACACAATTCAACCCCCCCTTCTTGTGGTTTTTCTCACCTTCAGATACATTTGTGCCTTTGCACAACAATCTTATATTAAGTTCTTCCTTTCATTTTGAAGTCCTTTCCAACACATTAAGATGTTTAGATTCATGTCTCTTTTGATATTTTTTATTTCTATATTTGTAATGTCATATTAGAAAGCACACTCAAAGAATCTTATCAGAAAACGAAATATATTAGAATTATTATGATCTTATGTTCAATTAAGTTTGTTATCTTGAAAACATAAACTTAAGAAAGATTTTATAATTTTCCTCAACAAACTCTTCCTCTTTGACAATGACAAACTTATTAAATTAAGGATCATATTTTAATTCTTATCTTAAATCAATCCATCAACAAAGGATGAATGTACTCCCGCTCAATTTACTCCATATGTCATATGTAGAGAAATTTTTGAAAATAAAAACCCCTTCAAGATAATGGAGCAATAAAATTGAGATAAAAATTATGATATGATTATAATGTATTTGAACCATAATCGTAATTTTCATTAATCATGAAAAGAAATACGTGATGCATCACATTATGCAAGTATACAATTCAAAATCAATATCCCTAAAAACATATATGTTGCTTGCCAAATAAATAAGACCATAATATGACTAAAATCCTAATATTTGTCTAACTTAGAGTTGAACATCTGATTCCATCCCACCCACCCTACTTTTGTCATTAACAAAAAGGTGTCATTAATTGCAAACTACTTGGAAGAGAAGGAATCATTCTATGAAGATAATATGGAGTGTCATTGGTACAAAATCAACAACTTAATCGTTAGAGGGAGGCTGGTTAGAGGGAGTATTAGGGATCTAAATTTACACTTCAGATTTTATTGGTTTACTTTTTAATGGATTTTTTTTCTCACCTTCTTCTTTTACTTCTGATGTCTTGGCAAAAGAATTAGTCTCCTCATCATCAAAACTGCCACTTACAGCCTCACCGTCATTTATTTTTTTTAGCTTAAGCTTCCCAAATTCTCATATTCATTGCCAGTTTCAATTGGATAATGACTTGGTCTTCTTCACCAACTTCCTCTCCTCTAGTGGTTTGTTTTTCCTCAAGACTTCCATCATTTTGGAAATTGGGCTTAGTTCCCATGTTGTGAACTTCATTATCAAAATACAAAGTTGTATCCTTGTGAGATGATGATTTAGTAGATAGTGAGGGGGTGATAACAGATCATCTTACGTTATTCTTAGCATGTTTTTCAGTCATTTTCAGTAGGTTTTACGAACAAAACAGAGGAGTATTAGATCATTTTCCTATGATTTTAGGACATTTGTATTGTTTTCTACATTTGAGTTTGTAATTCTCTTCTTCTAGAAACATAGCAATTTTAGGGTGTTCTCGATGTAATTCGCGAAGAAATCAAGCAAATCAGACAAAATAAGACATCTAAAGATTTATGTGGTCCTTGGAAAGATGAAGAATGAAGATTCAAGAGGACTCAAAAGACTTTGCAGAGGAAGGAATTATGTTCCCAAGTTCCAAGATATCTTACGTTGAAGAAAACACCTTAAAAGGCAAAGAAAACATGCATTTCAGCACCGGAACGCACTCAAAAGCGCTCAGGCGCACTAGAAGGGGTGCCAATGCACTAGGCGCACACAGGGAGGCACTAGGCACATGCGCCTAGCGCATGGCCTTAGGCGCCCAACGCCTAGTTGCTTGCGAAAAAAGTTAGGTTTTGTAACTTTTTTCGCACCTAGAAGCCTGTGTTTTTAGCCCAAGTCAAGTGAAAACTTTCCCTATAAATACCACCTTCCTCATTCATAATTTCTCGTTCACAACTGGAGGAGCTCAAGAGGAAGGCGATTCTAAGAGCTTCAGGAGGTTCTCTATCTCCTCCTTATCTTTTGTAGGGCATTTTTTTTTCTTTTTGTATTTTGTCTTAGTTATCATGTGTAACTAGATATTTACAGGTTAGGGTTCTAAGATAAATCTCTGTCTGATTTGTTGGATAATTATTTAATTTAATGTCGTTTATTTTCTGTTCGCTATTAAGTTTTATTACGATTAGTTTATTTCAAAGGAGGAGAACTTTAGATTAGGTACTTAGGTTGTGCCAATGCCTAATATTGATGTTTATATTTTTATATTTATACCTACCTATCTAGGAAGTAAGTAGTTAATAACTAGACGAAAGATACCGAAAGAGAGTTGACCCTAGTAGTAAGTACTTAGGAGGTGACATTACTAATATTGAGTAAAATATGTTGAACCTATGATGTAACTAGTTATTAATTAGGGAAACAGGTGTCTTTGGGGAGTGAACCAAACCTAGTAGAACCATTATCCTCAACCCTTGGTGACGTAGACGATGATAGGGCTGCCCGTTTTTAGAACTACTAAGGGAGAAGGAGAGTGTACTATGAGTGTCCTAAGATTCATAAATGGGCCGACCTTCAGGAATAGTGACCTTCATTGCCTTTGAAAATTTAGGAACGCCAATTTAAGTCCATGTTTCAATTAAATTTGAATTAGCAAGACCCCGCACAGAAGTATCACCGTGCGATCAATAGGTGTCGTTAGCCATCGAAGGGATATACCTAGATCAACCGAGATAGTATAAACCCCGCATGTAAGGATCACCATGCGATCAACAGGTGCAGCTTGACAACCGACCAGGTTAGAACGTCCCAACGACCTCATCACTTACTTAAGATAACTAAACGCAAAATGAATGTTATTTAATTCCAACAAAATAGATAGGGGATTCGAAGAGTCTTAACCGCTGCTTACTTTTTTGCAACCAAATAGGTAACTTGCTCTGTTGCAAACAGATAAAAATTGCAATTTCTAGCCCTTAACTCCTTTATTTTATATCGTCAAATTAAAATAAGTAACACGAATTGTTTGGACGAAACGACAATCTCTGTGGATACGATACTCTACTTATCACTTTATTACTTGGTAAACGATTTGGTACACATACCTAATCCGACCATCAGGGGGTAACATATTTATTTGTAGCTCTTTAGAGACACATTCTATTTGCACAATTTGGTTAAAAAGTTAAATGTGACTGAAAATGATTAGGAAGAAAGGTATGCAAATTGATAAGACTTAAAAAGCGAAAAGGTTTGATTTATAAAAACAAAAAGTTCCGTAAAGAAAAGTACTCCCTCCGGTCCTATTTATAAGAAACACTTGACTTTTTTGATTCATTGCATAAATTATGTATTTGGTCGATATTTTATACTAATTACATTAATTACTCAATGAATTTAAAATGTCAACTTTTTTTTATAAATAGGACGGGAGGAAATAGTTGTGATGGTTGTAACAGACAATGTAGTATAGAATTAGAGGTTACGAAAAGTAGTGGGGTGAGAGTGATGGAAAGGTACACTTTGAACATGTGTAGTGGGCTCGTGGAATTTAGGCGGTGTGTGAAGGCTGCAACACCAACGTCACGTGTCTTGAATGGTACCTAGAGTGTGTTTTTAGGTGATAACATGTTCATTTGACAGAAAAAAAAAGTTCGTAACATGTCCCCTTCTCATGATTGCTACCTCGAAACTTGTAATGACATCAAGTTAATCACACATCCTCCTTCAATATAGTTACACATACATCGGTCCTTTTGAACGTTGCAACTTTCACCTTCTTTGAAAAACTAAAAAAAAAAAAATACTAAAACCATTAGTTCTAAAAACTAGGGATGTGAAGTCGCGTTTATCAAGGGTCGTGATGAATTCTCATCATATGATGTTTTTTAACTGTCTTGTCTAGTCTGTTACTACTCTTTTGAGGATATTTTAGTCGTTGTATTTCTCTTTCTTCCCTAACAATACAACTATATAAGTGTTTTGAGTATTATGTTGGTATAGATAATGGAATCAAGTTAACCAAGATGTCTCGTAGAAGTTATGGAAGCAAATAGATCAAGTGCAATGAATTATTGAAGTCCAAATAACTTGAGAAATTTCTATCACATAATCCAAGCTTATAGATTTTGTAATTTGACATGTTATCATCGAGACATGGGCTCAACTTATGGGGTTATCTATAAGGCTAGATGAATGTATCTCATTTATATATATATATATATATATATATAAAATTTAGAATGAAATTAACAATGCTAAAAAACATAATAAAATTGTCAATTAATTTTTAAAATTTTATTTGTCCTGACAAAATTAGGTTACTATAAGAACAGTGAAAATTTTATTATTTAGTGGGTACAATTGGATAGAAAACAACTAAAGTTACATTGAAAATAAAAATAAAAAAAACACAATCTTTTTGAGACAAATATTTTTGACAAATGTGACATCTATTATCGAGATAGGTTGATGTGTTCGAACGTCCCAACCAAACCATCCCAATCTTAACATCATGTAATTAAGAGGAAGCGTGTGTGAAACCCCACAACTGTACAAATTAAAAATCCAATGAGTAAATAATGATTGATAGTTATTTTGTCAAAGTCTAATAACTATAAATTCACATCTTAAAAAATAAACTAATTGAGTTGAAGTCACGAGGATATATTGATAACTTTTTATTGCAGTAAAAATGAAAAATAAACTAAATTTGTGCACAAGTAACATATAATGAACTATCATAGTAAATATAAAACATTAGATGAATATACACTCTTAGATTTCATGACCATAAGCATCCAAACCACAAATTAACCATTTATAGTATAGTGACTAGAAATAGAGGTTGGAACCTTTAATTATGTATGCTAGAAAACAGTTAAACAACAAAAATCATACAGATTGTCATACAATATTTTTAAAATGGGTCGAGAATGTGTTTGTATAAATGTTTGGGGAAACTGAATCATTCATCTCAAACAAGAAAGTTTAAAGAGTTATAAGGTGATTTGGATGGTTACCAAGAGATAAATTTGAGACTAATTTTAATATGAACAAATTTTACATAAATTAAAAGAAAGTTTAGAGAGTTATAAGGTGATTTGGGTAGTAACCAAGAGATAATTTTAAGATTAATTTTAATGTGAACAAATTTTGCACAGATTAAAAGAAAACAATGAGAACAAAAAACAAAATACCATGTATTTGTAGGAACTAATTTTTTTTTTTAATGACAAAAAGTTAAGAAATTATCAATGGTATGATTTCATGAATCAATAACATATTTGATCTGATGTTAATTAATTAATAGACATGGAAAACACTTATTTATCCAAACATTTATTTACTTGATATAAGCTAGATAATTAAAATAAATCGTATGAAGCTTGTGAACACTACCTCAACGTTCTTTATTTCAAAGTCATGAGTATGAGCTAGACATTGGTTTCCAAATGTATCGCAGGGTCCACTCGTTCCAGTTAACCTTTTTAAAGATAGATTCAATGGAAGTAAAGAGATCAATTCAACTAGAAGTACTTAAAAAAGTGGGTTTTAAGTCCAAAAGAAAGTGGATTTAAAAAGTGTTAACATTTAAATACTTACAAATCTCCATCTAAGTATAAAGCAAAACCACGACCTCCACCAAATGCAAGTGAATCATTTGAACACAGGTAATAGTACCGATTGTCACCTAAAGTTAACCATATAAAATAAGAATATTAATTATGAGAAAAGAAAATTACAAGGAAAAATATTTTAGTAATATTGATTGAAATAATTAACTTATTTCTATTACAAATTGTTGAGGTTCATCAAAAATTAGTCACAATAACGTTCATTTATCTAATTCTCGATAATAACAACCTTTATATATTAGAAGGTAATTACTAATCACTTGTTTAATGAAGAACTTAAACTTCTAATGTTGATTAGAAACTATGCTTAACCATTATCACACAATAATGTTGAGCCTATCACCTATGTTTTTCTATTACCACTAAAATTAGGTGAAGTAGAGGTGACCAAAATATAGTCGATGGCCAATTTTTTAGACTGGTTGGCTTTATTTTTAACTAATCCATAGCTGTAAAATTAATTTAAGCCAACAAATATTTGTATTAATTTTACAATTTTAATTTTTTTTATCGTGTTATTAGTTAATACGTTGAAAAAACACATCATCTAAATTGAAAAAATATAATTGATCTCAAATTGCTACGATAAATCCGTTATGAATTTTGACAATTATTGTTTACACTCTTATCAAACTATAAATTAAAATGTGTTTACTCATCAATTAATTAAAGTCTTACCTGTGGGTCGAAAAATCTTTGGATGACCATCTATGTTTGTAAACACAAAAGTTTGGTGTGTCCCCTATTACCAACAAATAAAAGAAAAAACATATACTTCAACATAATAAACTCATATGTTTGTGCAAAAATTAGTATTTCCTGTTTCTAATTATAAGCAAAATTGATTTTTTGAGTTCATTCAATTAATGTTGTATGTGGTCTATAATATAGACCACATATATCGTTAATTGAATGAATCTAAAAAGTCAATTTTACCTATAATTAAAAACGGAGGAAGTATAGTATTACGAAAAAGGAGCTTACATACTTGATATTTAGGCCTTGTTGTTGGAATTAAGGGGCAGTCAAGCAACGCACCAAATACAGCCCCTTGCATATCTCCAACAATCTATGTTTTTCAAAACAAATATAAATAAAATACAGTTAGTATCAATCCCAATTTTCAAACTTGAAATTTGATCTAATCCTAATTTATCCTAATTCAATTTTGAATTAAAAATTACTAATATGAAAAACATTTTTCTTTCATAAAAGTTACTATAACATACCAGCAAACCAGGGGTAGTAAGTTGAGCACTCTTACGGATCAATGTACGAAGTGATATTCCATGTTTCAATGTACTAACCAACATTAAAAGAGTGAATTAATATTTCAATAGAAAGGCAAAATATTATTCAATACACAAATATAAAGAAAAAATACCTATAAAGTAAGACCCGTTTGCACCCTTTTACTAACTTTGGCAAGCATGATTCAAAAAAATCATTCAACTCAAGAGAAATAAAACAAGAATCATCAATGAGCTTGAGGGAAGAATATTGATCATTATTTACTTCTTTAAAATCTTCAGAATTGCTATCACTTCCATAGACATGATCTTCATGATCAATAATTTCATTTTTCTTTAAATTCACGTTATTATCCACATGACCAATATCAACATGTTTAATGGGATTCCAACGAATTTTTTTATGTTTAAGTCCAGCAACAACTAATTGAAGATTTCTCGTTTTGGATCCAGCAAAACTAACTAGAGTAATGAAATACGATAAATATGAAAATAGAGATTTTCCCTTTTTAAAGTTGGGTCCAACCTACATAAACAAAATAAATGTGTCAAAGATTACAAATAAAAAAATGAACGAATATGTGCGTTATTAGAATATGGTTTTATTAATATACTCCCTCCGTCCTAAAATATAAGTAAAAATGGATCAACATAAGTTGATGTATTTGATACAAAATTTGAACCAAATATATTAACTTTTGTTGACTAATTTTTGCTTATATTTTGAGACGGATGGGGTATAATTGAGTTGCAACCAATAAAGCTAAGAATTTTTATGTAAACAACACAAACAAAATAAACAAGGAGAAACCAACCCTCTTTGTTTAAAAAGAAGTGGAAGAGAAAAGAAGGAACATAACCTGAAGAGGGGCATTGAAAGAATTGGAGAAGACACGAGAAAACTTGAGAACTTTTAAATTATACATATTTTATAAAAATTGAAAGGAATATTGGCTATAACTATATATGAGGTATATAAGTACAATGGCATATACCAATGTACACCAGGTATATTACAATATAAAAGGTAAATGGATAAGAACTAAAAAAATCAAATGTAGATATGGTATATATTCTTTTAAAACAAGAGTTACAAGGTATAATATGATAAAAAGTAATATGAATAAGAATTGAGAAGAACATAAGTAGTTGTACTTATCAGAATTTTTTACCATAAAGTTTTTAAAATATCCTTTTTTTATTTTTTTTACTTTTACTACTAGAACATTTAGGGTAAGTTATTTAAAAAAATAATAATATGTTAATAGGTTTTAAGAAACTTTTTAATGCAATGAAAAAATAAAAATTATAAGAAATTCATAGTTTCGTTTTAGGGAAAATTATATAAATATTTTATTTGTTTTCTTGTAAGTTGTCTATGAATCTATATACTACGTTTACTAGAACTTTTACCCGTGCTACCGCCCGAGTCATATACAATGGAGAAGTTAATATATTGCAATAAGATCCATTACATAGAAAATCAAACAATTCAACAGAAACTATCTTTTACGACAAACAACAGTTGTTCAATCATTTTGGAATATCTCTTTATATATTACATTTGAAGTGGTGTTGATACAATCCTCATTGTCATCCGTTAATAATATCTTAAGACCATCTCTTGAGGTAACACGTGAGATTGCAACATATAACTGACCATGCGAGAACACATATTCTAGAAGATATATGCCAACTTGCTTAAGTGATTGCCTTTAACCATTGCACGGGCAAGCTATATTACTCGAAATTGACATTATATCCACTATAAAACAATTAAATATAGTAATATGAAACACAATAAAATTATCACAGCCATCACCATTATAATGGAAATCTGTACATTTTATTATCAACTTGAAAACACAGTAATGATAAAATGAGTTTGCTAATAGCTAGCATACAAACTAATAACATCATTTTTAACACTTCATAAGGAGCTATAGGAGTTAATTAGCAGTAGTGCTGCAAGCAGTAATCAAATCTTAGTATACATATAATAGAGAGAGAGAGAGGACTGAAATTCTAAGTGAGGGTGTTTTTCTCATATTCATTATGCAGTCAGGTTTCAAATAAAAAGCTAACATAGAATAAATGAGAAAGTCCAAATATAATGGAAGATTGAAAGATTAAAATGCATTGTTACAACATCACAAACTATTTTTTAATTTCTTCCGTGAGTTTTTGATGCAACTTAAAACACATAAAAGAAGATAATAACACAATATGAACATGTGCAACAATAAGGAGATTTGAATTTCTTCCTTGAGTTTTAAATGTCACCAGAATTAAGAATCAAAAGATATTGAAGAGGCATGCTCAACAATAAGAACACAAACTTAAGAAATCTAACTATTCTATAATAGCTTGTTTTCATTAATACATAAACTCTACGTATAATCTCAGGCTTCTTACATTGAAATTTAAATACAGCTACATTTTTACTCATAATCAAACACTAATGTTCAATTTCCTTCATGTATCCACTGCTAGATAGCACTAAATTAAACATAGCACTGCAATCATAGTTTGATGCAGGTTTTGGAGTGCATCCCCTCCACACCAGCAAAATTTGAAAGTTGACAATTTACCAGCTGGTTGGTACTGATGAGATGATTGCAAGCATAAACACTCAGAATAAATTATGAAACTGAATCGTCAACTATGACCTATGACCCTATTCTCGTCAGAGACCCAAATCTGATTGTGTTGTGAACCTAATTGCAAATTTATTACCAATAATGAATGGAATTGAAGAAACAATTGAGAGGTGGAGAGTGATTAAACTCAAAACACAATTCAATTCATAGAAAGGGAAAAGCGATTACCTTGAGAGCATTGTTGACGAAGGGAGAGAGCAACGACGAGAGAGAGCAACGACGGGAAGAGAGAGCCAATGAGAGAGAGAATGGAAAAAGGTTGAACATGAAAAGGGAACAGATAAAGTGGTATTGATGGTTGGAATAAGAGAATGAATTGAAAATGAATACTTTGGAAAGTGAAACGCGTTGGAAGATGATACACATTCAATTTGAATTATGTATGAGAAATATACATCAAATTTGAAAGTTTGACTCAGATTAGATCAAAGGATGAGATGCATGCTTAGCCAAATGATGAGATCCAACGACCTCCTTTGTTTGGAGCCAAAACCATTTAGGTTTAGGGTTTGCAAAGTCATTAGCAATGTTAACAAAGATTAGATATAAGTATGGTTTTCATTGTTGTCTTAACTAACTTTCCCAAAGATGAAAAATAGGAGTGACTATCAAAGGGAAGTAGTCTCACGTTTTTTACTAGTAAGTTTAATATGTGAAAATTGTGTTTAAATAAAAAAATTATCACTTATTTTATTATTTCTTACGGATATTATTTCTTATTTGTCATTATTGTTTTTTTTAAGGAAGGTGCCGTTATTGTTGTTGTTACACTATATGAAAAAAATGATTTCTCACGTAAGACAATATGTAATGTGTAAATACTAAATTGTCTCTGCGAGTTTAACTAAGAGATATTTCATAATATATGAATTGGAGTTTAAACCCCAGACACCTAATTTATTTATCTTAAAAGATGGATTTTAGTTACTAAACTACTTGACCAAAACAAAATTATGTGTAAACACATATTAACCCATTTAATTTTTTTTTCCTTAGATACAATTTATTTTATCTTACTTTTTACTGTTGATTACGAATGGTTGTTGCATTATAGCTAACAATAACAACAAAAATAATAATAAAATTATATAATCCATTAAATGACATGTATATTTTTAAGAGTTTAGTTGATGCATTATCCACGTAAAAGAAGTTTTAGAAACGTATCTAGCTCAATTAGCAAATGCCGAAATTGTAAGGTCGGACGTCATGATCTGGGTTCGAACCCGGGACCTCACAGTGGTGTGTGGGTTTAATTTCAGTGAATTACCACTTTATCTAAGACAAAAAAAAAAAGAAACGTATCTAGAATAATGTGATACTTTTTTTGGTGAAAAATAGTGTGATATTTTACGAAGTAATTCTACAAATTTTTGTATGTGTGAAACAAGTATCCTTTACATGCAACAATTGTATAGATTAATCTCGAACTGAATACGATCACAATGGCTGACAGAATTTTCTCACCAGAGATTTAACACTATTTTACTGTCAAGATTAAATTTAAAACTGAAATCTCTAATTAAACTCTTATCATTTCATTCAAATACTCTTGAGTTAATATAGTATTTTACCGTACAAATTTTACAAGTTTGATTTTACAGCACATACATTTTCTTTATCTAAAAAAAAGCTTCTTTTAGAAATATAGCAAATTTAAGTCAAAAGTTTCAATAAATACATAAAATCAAATATTGACTTGAATTTAGTTTTTTTATTTATTTTAGAAGGACTTGAATTTAGTCATGTTATTAATAATTAGCTCACTTATATCAACTTAAAATTCATATTTAGTTCTAAACAAAAAAAAAAAAAAAAAATTCATATCTAGTTAAACCATGACTAATATATGTTCACTCATCTTATCCATAATTGATAAGCTTGTCTATTCTAAAAATTACTATCAATAATACTATTTTAGTAACTAGTTAATGACAGAAAACAATTTCATTATTGACAATTTTTTCAAAGACCTTGATTTTATCTTTTTAATAGATATTGTTTGACTGCACCTTTTTACAAGATGTGTACCTCATTATCATATTTCAATTAATTTGTTTATATTACTTTTCAATCTATAATAATTAAGTACATCAAGTTTTTTTTTAGAGGGTAAGTACATCAAGTTGGCATATATTACAAATCAAATCAAATAAATCAGAGTTAACTTATTTTGGTTACAAATCAGAGTTAACTGTACTATCAGAGTTAAGTTTTAGCCTTTGAATTAAGTGTATTTTTTTTTATAAAATAGTAAATTAGTGTAAAATCAAATCAAATCTCTTTAATCACATCAAAATATCTTTCAATCAACTACCTTTTATCATGTTGTGTTTTTTATATGTTAGGAAACTACTGAAGTTCATGAAGTTTTATAGCAATTCATTCAACGCAATATTCTTAAATCTTTTTTTGTTTTGTTTTATGAAATTAAAAATTATTAAAAGAAGACATTCAAAATTCTTAGATCAATTCAATATTAAGACGGGTCAGTTTGGCTGAAGTTTTGAGGGGAGAGGAGGTAAACCAACATCACTGCTGTTATAATTTAATTAGATTTTTTTTTTTGGTGGCCGGGTTTCGAATCCCAAACCTTGCATATATTATATATTGTCTATACCAACTGAGCTAAGTTCACAAGGACATGATTTAATTAGATTAATTACATTAAAAAACTACCCTAATTTTTATGTAAAAATAAAAAATTATCCTTGTTACTATTTTAAAGTTTAAATTATATCTATTTGTTATTCACTTTGTGTTTATGCTCTTGTAGTCTTCTTTTTTTTGAACAAACTAAAATGATATATTATAAACAACAATAGATCACTCCGCATAAGGTGTGCAAAGGGAGAACCACCCAAGAGTATTCACCCGCTCTTATAGTCTTGTTATCTTGCGTTGTCGTTCATTCTTTCCTACTCTCTTTCCTACTCGTGAGTCATTCTTCTATGTTTGTTTGTTGGCATGTTTTTTATGAACTTTTTACATTGTTATGTTTTGTTACCAGTGTAAAGTCCCGTGTCAAGTACGAGATACATTTTATTTTAAAAAGGGTTAAATAAGTTTTTCGTCCCTATAAATATTGCGAATTTTGATTTTAGTTCCTAAAAAATTAAACCAAATGTTTTCATCCTCATAAAAAAATTTATTTTGTTTTTGGTCCTTAATGACCATTTTATGTTCATTTGAATGTCAAGATTATAACTCTTTTATGTTCAAATTCTATCAATTTTATGTTTTTTCATTATGTTCAACCTTTATATATTCATATTATATTAAAAAAATGTCAAAATTATATCCATTAGGGACCAAAAACAAAATAAAAAATTTTGTGAGGATAAAAACATTAAGTTTAATTTTTTAGGGACTAAAATCAAAATTCGCAATATTTATAGGGACGAAAAACTTATTTAACCCTTTTAAAAAATTAACGAATTATGCACATTAATAGGTTTTTAAATATACTTTATTTATTTAGTTTGATTTCATTCTAGAACTTTGACATTATGTCGTACTTTATCCTCATATTTAAAATTTAAACGATAAATCACCATTTATTGGAACCAATAAAGTTAAATTTTATAACGATATAACTATTTTTGTGAGAATGATTAAATAGTGGGTGAAAGTACAATTGTGCTTAAAACAGGTATCTTCAATTGCAATAAAAAAAGTTTAAATTACACCGGAGGTCATTTAAGTTATTTAATTGTAACAATTTAGTCATTTAAGTTTCTTTCGTATATCTTACGTCTTTTAAGTTATTTAATTGTAACACATTATTCTTTTAAGTATTGTTTGTAATACTTAGGTCCTTTAAGTTATTTAATTGTAACTTTTAGGTTCCGAATAACTTACATTTCTAAGATCTGAAATCCCCCAAATTGTTATGGTAAAATAACTTAAAGACCTCGTTGGTACGAAAAAAACTTATATGCAATTAGTTTTCTTGATTTGATAAAAAAAAATATAAGTTTCTGAAAAGTACCATCTATTGGAACTTGTTTCATGAGAATGAAAAAACCCACAAAATCCACAAACTAAAACCTCCATCAAACGTGCGAAATAAGAAGGGAGGAGATCTATGCCAACCCCCTCAATTAGATCTATGTTCCTAATCAAAACATGTCAATTCTTCAACTCCTTAATGATGATCCTAGACGTAAGGTTAACCTCTAATGTCTCGCTTAGCTAATTGTTATGATAAAATTAATATTTGATAGTGTTTGTGAATGTAAATTTAACCTTATGTCTAGCAACTAGTATCTGCAAAAGAACTTATTGCCCGTTCCTTAGATGAAAAGTCCATGTATAGCACTTTCTAAGTCAAATAACCAGTTTTGGAGTTTCTCGTCGAAAAAGCATCAAGTTCATAAATAAATTTATTGATATAAAGAAAGAAAGATCACACATAACCATCTAGATTAAGTACCTAAATCATAATCATAAGAAATTACACCTAATCCCAATAGTATAGAGAATTAGATAAATATAATGGCCTAATAATACATAACAAGAAGAGATGGAACAATAATTGATGCTTATTCTTCAAGATTCCTTCTTCCCTCCAAGATCGTTCTCTCTGTTTAGAACTCGGAAAAATGGTAAAAGATGCAAAAAAAACTTGTCCGAAGCTCTATGTAGAGTTCTAAAAAATGGACATTCTCTTAACGGTTGGAAACTCTCTAAGAGACTTGTCATTTCTTCAAGGAAAGTTAATTGTCAACTCATCTTCGAAGTCAATAAAGTTAATTCTCTATGTTTTTTTTGAAGATTTTCCTAAGTTTCTGACTTGTTCGCTTATGTCTCGCTCAATGAATCATTTGTCTTGTTCCACCTTCCTATACTATGTTTGGTGTAGCGTCGAATGACCAATTCCCGTGTTTCCATGCAAATATTGCCGTGATATTTGGAAGCTACAAACTTGAGCTTATCTGTAAACGTGGTTTTCCTGCCTCCCACCGCTTTAACAAACACACCACTAATCTATTACTTCATTGCTTTTGCCTTGTTATGTGCTCGCTTAACGAGTTATCTTAAACTTCAAATCTTCAATATTTTGAATTCATGCATCTCTTATCCTTTTTGACTTGTTATATATTTTAATGACAATGAACCATATAAGAGTAAATGCTAAGTTTTATGAATGGTAATCTACTAATGTTTGCACTTGAGTTTTTTTTGAAAGGATTAGAATCAAAGACGTGGACAATATAGAAGCCACATGCATCAACAAGTGCATTGTATCTACTCAAAATTAAAGAATATAAGAGTAGAACCATAATATTACAATTGTAGTATCACAAGCTTTATGTCCATATTAAAAGACTATTGCTTTAATCATTAGAGGATTAGTTCAAGGTTTAATCAAGAATATGAACTTCATGACTAATAGATTATTCCTCATTACTCTGCATTGGAAGAAAAATGAATGTCATTCTCTGATCTACATGTCATTAAGATCTTTATGCTATCTTTGTGTAAGGCAGTAACTTTTCCTGAAACTCTTCATGATTGACGAAGCTTATATGGTTACTGGCGAAGGACTTATAAAATGACAGGAGATACTATGAACAACTGTAACCATAGATTTTAGTGATCATTCATGCCTCTCAACTTCTCCTACTCATATGTGTCTCGCACAAAATCTCTCGAACAAGTATTTATCTAGCTCTTCTATAATAACTTGAATTACTGAATCTTGTTTTCTTGCTTCTTTGTCATAAGATACAAATCAAGGTAAAAGTTACTCCATATTTTATTATATGTCATTTTAAAAAAAATTATATGTTGTAATAGTCGTCCTTTTTTAATTCTTAGCGGTGCAGTAACATGTTTTGACTTTGCTTATTATTAATTGATTACATCAGTTAACTGCAAATGCTATATTCATATTACTTTATAGTAATTCATTCATTAATTACTCTTCGAAAAGAAAAGTGTATTTCATAACTTTTTTTTAGAGTAATCTTCAATTACTGTGTCAAAAAATCTATGATTTCTCTTTGTTTATTTATAAAAAATGCTAACAAGACACATTTAACACACATTCTTCTTTTGTTCTGATAAAGTTTTTTTTTTTCTTTTTATATTCTAAACTTTTAACGGTAAATATTAAAATTGATAAATCAGTATGTGTTGATTCAATCGATAAATTTTTTATTCATACAACATAATTGCGTAGGTTCAACTCTCTCTATCGGTTATATTTGCAAAATTTTATCCTACTAGATTGGTGATGCTTGATCATAAAAAACAAATAAGTGATCTTTTAAAAAATTGGTACTCCCTCTGTCCCGTATTAGATGACATGTTTGACATGCACTATTGACCTCACATACTTTGACTATTTTTTTTTTACTAATATACAAAGATAAATAATATCATATAAGATGCTGTTGTATTTGTCTTCATGAATATTTTCAAAATGTAAAATTTTCATAATTTTTTTTAATAGATAATTTAAGATATTAAAGATAAAAAATATGCATTGGTATAATTTTTTTAATATACAATTTTGAGTCTGGTTTAATGTTTTTCTTTTACAATCATTACAATATAATTTTCCAATATAGATGATTTTTATGATATTATTACAATTGATAATTAAAGTTTAAAAGTTTGAACCTGCTGACTCGGAATCCTGGCAACGCCATTGCTTGCGGGATCAATATTTTATATGATAAATATTTATACAAAATTTTAACAATGCAAAAGGGATAAAATAATAACATTATTATCATTGAGCAAAATATGTGACATTATAAACATTATACTGTTATATATTGGAAAGTTAAAGATTTATTAACATTTACAAATTAAAATTGTTATTTACGTGTCTTTATATTTAAAAAGTATGGTAAATGTCATTTAGAATTTCATCTCAAATGCATTTACACATTTGATTTTATAAAATTCATGAAAAAAATACTATCTTTATAATATAAATTTCCATTTAATGGGGGTAATCTATTATTTTATATTTTTGTTACGAGGCAAAGGAACAAAGGAAACAAACAGAAAAAAGAAAAGGGGAAAAAACACCCAAGAGAACTAATCTCTGGAAAAGTAATTTCCAATTGCGTCCAACCTAAGCAGGTGAAAAAGGTCTTTCGGAGGGGAGGCGTAGTGAAGCAGTTCGATATCCGAAGAGGCTCCCAGCTTGGTCATGAAATCTGCACACTGATTACCCTCTCTGAGAGTATGACAGATAGTTACATTATTTTGATCAATCAAATCCTTAACATCTTGGATCAAGACCGCGTAAACATGATACCTCATTGCCGATCATTTGAGGAGGTTAATACAATGCAAGGAGTCCGAGTAGCAAACAAGATCAACAATATCCAAGCTTTTAGCCAAAGTTAGACCTTGATAGATAGCGTAAAGCTCAACATACAGAATGTCAGAAGAGTCATGGATATAACCAGAGAAACTAGATAAATAAAAGCTTGCATTGTTCTGAATGATTCCACCATAGCCAGCTCTCACAGGGGGTGCTTAAACAACTACAATCAACATTAAGAATAGTGCATGAGTGATTATCATTATTCCAACTGATGAATCTATCCACTAACTCAACATTGGAAGGAGTCGCAAAACAGGAGATGAAAGAATCTATCATACTATGAATGTTGTAAGAGAGACGACTTAGAGGCCAACTGTAGTTGCTTAAACACATATTATTAATAAAATATCAAAGATTTAACAAATAATATAGAAAAGGTAGTGGGGGCAATTGCCCCAAAAGGAATGTTAGCAACACACTCTCTTTAATTGGTTAAAATTCACATGGGTCTCATGTGAATTTTAACCCAATCAAAGAAAATGCGTGTTAAAATGTGTGTCGTTATCATTTCTCTTGCCCTAATTTCCTCGAGGTACATCCATGCCTAACCATGTGCCATTTATTACTCTCTTCTTCAACTATGGGATTCCTTTTTAGTTTCAATACCTTCATGCTTTAAATGCATTATGCATTCCCAATTTCACATGATGGTGGGTTTTCCTTTCACTAACTCAACTTTCCCATGTTTCTCAACCAGTTGCTATAATTTTCTCATATTGAATCAACTTTGCCAATTTCCATGCTAGGAGTTGCAGTCTTTCATAGTCAAAAGCTCTTTCCAACAGATCCAGACTCTTATAATTCATTCTTCCATGAATCGTCTCCCACCTCAACCCCGGACTTTGGATACTCCATCTATACATAGTTTGAGATCTATAGGTCATGTTGGTGTTTTTATGTTTTCGTTGTAATGTTTCTTTTCTCGTGTTTTCTTACTTTTTGTTTGTGTTAAGTGTGTCTCTCATGTGTTTGTTGAAATGCTTGAGAATAACTGGGTTTGTGCTTTTTATTAGGAGGCTTACAATGAATATCACCAAATTTTGTATCCTTCCAACCTCTCAAGTTATTTATCAGGATGCGATGTAATTGGTCATACATAACACCTCTTATAGTCGGATTGAGCAAACATTTTCAAATATCTTTGTCCGTATTTGGATGGTATTAAAGACTATGGATCTCACATCGTTATTAATGTTCAATCATATGTGAAAGAATTTAGTTTAGTTGTTAGGATTAAGATTTTGGCTTGTATACGTTGTATACGTTGTCGGATTGGCTTCCACAAATTTTATATGTATTATATTAGCTTATGTTTGTCTATGTTAATCATTAATTTTTTTTTTTGACAAAAACAAAATGATATTCATTCATTCAAATCGAGAGATTACATCATTCAACACCGCTAAAAACGTAACGGATGAATCTGCGAACAAACTCACAACATCCAAGTTAATAGCATATAACGGCATAATGGCTACAATTAAAGTGACCGGAATATCCATGGCCTTCGGATCTGCAACGTTGACGCTCAAATCTTTGATTGAATAATCAATCTTTCAGTATGAATCAAATGAACACTGCAAGAAGACGGGAAATCAAACAACGCCGCACAAGACGACTAACAACAGACGACCACACTTAAATGATGAAATCACAAAGAAAAAAACTAGATTTATGTGAAAATCACTTATTTAAATTGAAATAAAGAGAAAAAGATGAAGATGAGTGATTTCAGGTCAAAAATTGACCCAAAACCACCCATCAATGAAGAAACCGAAAGAGAAAACCAAGAGAGAGAAAACTAGGGTCGGCTTGTTGGAGAGGGAGGGGAAGGTTTTTTTCGAGTTAAAATGCTCTTCATTTATTATTCTCTCCAATTCATTCATTTAGAGAGTTATAGACACAAAATTTCAAAAAACTAAAAGTAACCAATGATGGTGGAACCCACCTAACAGTAAGACTCACTATCTATTTTATGTGTCTATCTCTCTCCAAATTGCACCCTCCATTTATTATACATGGAGATGATCTTTACCCCTTTTTTTCATTGTTATAAACTCTATATGTTAATCATTAGTTATGATCTCAAATATGGATGCTTTTGATTATATTTTGCTTATTTTCACAATTGAATGAATGAAATTCATTTTATTGTAAAAAAAAAATCTTCCTTTTTTCATGAAAAATCTCTTTTTCCCATGTTGGCAACAAAAGATAATTTTATAAAATACCTCCTAATTTCTCTATCTAATACATAATCAACTACATTTCATTTCATATGTTAAAATTTTATAGCAACTAAAACTAAAAGTTGAAATGAAAATTTTAGAGGGACCAAAATGAAAAGTTTGTATATTTATTGGGATAAAAAACATATTTACCCCTATAAATAATAACAAATAGTTTGAAACAAAAAATTAAGAAAGAGAACAGCTAATTCTAGAGAGGGTGTATGATAAAAAGATAACAATAGCTGATAAATGTATAGGAGAATCTCTCTTTAACTTCAATGTTCTCTTTTCATTGTCCTACTGGTAAAGGCTTTGAATTGTCTTCCTCACCCTAGTGGAGTTGAAACCTTTTGTGACTATGGCAAAAATATAGATAAACGCACAATTTGACAAAACTAGTCTTGTAATGTTGAAGACCATTTTTAACCATAGGTCATGTATTGTGCGCAATACATCTCATTGCCTTACTTCAAGGTATGAGAACATTGGAACAGCAATCAACAAATTATCGTTTGGAAGTAGAAGGGGAAGGGGACATATATAACAAAGCATTAGGGGCAAGATTGCCTCTCAATTAAGCTCTCTTACATGTCCCTCACCCAAACCCCTCAAACAAGTGCTTGTTATTTTGATTATTTAGCTCTTCAATACTTCTTAGTTTTCTTGTTTCTTTGGGTACAAATAACACTTAGATGAACTTCAGCTCTCATATTCAATTCTCCCAGGTACCAATTTAGGTAGACTACTTCAACTTCTTCCAAAAAAAAAACAGATCCTAATACATGAAATGCAAGCAATGTTAGAAAACAATTGCACTGAGAAATCCAGTTGCAACGATTGAGTCCTAAGGATTCCAAATTTTAAAATGCTAATAGAAAATATACTATCCCTCAACATCACCAAATGAATATAAAACAAATTCATGAAGTTATGAAATTGAGGAAATAAATTGATTTAGTCATCTTCCGACACAAATTTGGCAAATAAATTCCAATCTGCTTTGTAGATGACAAATCTACTGTTATAGAAGCAAACCCAACACAAGGAAAATCATGTGAAACAAAAAAATGTACCCACTAATGTAAACCCATGAATATAAATTAAATTCATGAGTTATAGTAACATACGGAGGATATTAAATGATTTAGTCATCTTCCGACACAAACATGGCACAAAGAAGCCGATCTGCTTTATAGATGACAAAATGAAACAATCTAATCTTAAACAAAAAACATTTTCACAAATACTTGAAAACATGAAACACAACAAAGAAAATCAATATTAACAACACAAGAAATGAAAATAAAATAAAAAGAAAGTGGTTCTTTTTTTCAACTTCAGAGCTACATTTTTGATACTTATAGAAGAAATGGGTACATAAACGGCGAAGAAGAGTGGAGTGACTATAAACCCTAATTTTGGAGTTTGGGCTTCGGGTCATGGACATGGGTCGTAATTATCTCAGTCCAACCCAAAAACAAGCAAACGGTGATTTAGGGTACAGTATGCATGTTTTTTTTAAATTTTTTTTAAAAATATTTTGTTTTTAACTCTCTGATTTTTTTATCTCTGATTTTAAATATCGTAATTGAAGTGGTTTTGTTGTATATGTTCTCATATTTGATCAACAAGGTAATACTTTCCCAAACATACGTATTGTTGGATATTGAAGCCGTGATGTAACAAATAAAGACTATATTCAAGAATATAAAAATAAAATCCTGATTTTTTTTCTTCTTATTCTAGTTAGATTTATGTCCTTCATTTTTTTTGGTTTTACATAAACAAATTTAATTGTTGATTGAAAAACACATTGAGGCGAGATAAAAAAAAAATATTAATGTTCGACTCATAAGTAAAATTAGATTTTGCTTTTAAAAATTTTAAAGCATAAAACTTAAAATCACCTCGAAAAGACCGACATTTATCTATAAACTCATAGCTTAGTTGCAGTCACACGTTATCCATCTTAATATTGTTACCAATCAATCAATCAATCGTAGAAATTTTGTAACTTTTTCTTAGTTTGAACGAGAGACGGGTTGCGTCCAATTTTAACAAACCCTAATCTTCAAAATTTTGATCGGATTATTGTAAATATTACAAGAGCGAGATGTTGCAATGCACAAAAGACATATGCTTACGAATTTTCACGAATCATTGGTTGTCATATTCCTTTCAAAAAAAGGTTTACTAGTATTTCTTTTCTAAAGACATCATAAAATAATAGAACAACCGCCGCTCCCTAATGTCGTCTAATATCCTTCTGGGTTTGACCCAAGTATTCCATCATGATTAGTTAGAGAACTGAGGCACTTGATGGTTAATTCCAAAAAAATGGAGAGGTGTTTTAAAACACACAAAGTTGGATAATCCCGCTGCAGGGACGGGGAGAAATGTTCCTCCATGAGAGACTTAGTGGCAAATTTGATGTATCCATGGATTCCCCACCCGACCAAAATACTATAATACCCTTTATTTAAGCATACTTTTAATTTTATACATTTGTTTTTGGAATTTTCATATGAACAAACAACCCTAGAATCCTAGCAGCTCTCAATGCTCTTACTTCATCTGTCAAGGCTCTCAATGTCTAGTCATTATTGTGGGGTGAAGGGAATTGATGGGGATCCGAAGGGGGACATGGATGAGGAAAATAACCACTCTGTAGCAGGGATCAGGGAACAAATTGAGGAGCTCGACGAGGAACATGGTGTATACACACCTGCGCATCCCTAGTTGTGATTGAGATTTTTTAACATCAAATTTTGGTTTGAAGCCTATAGTTAATTTGCAGTACTGAGCCCGATATTTAAAAAAAACAAGGCAAAATACCTGTTTTGGTCCTTTAAATTTAAATTTGACAAAAATACCGGATTACAACCGGCATTATCCTACGAATATCTAAGAATACAACTACTGTAGATGCAATCTCAACAAGAATTATAAACAGTCTGGTACCCCTTAAACTACATTGAGATTATTTTACATACTCAAAATAGCTTATTGTTAAACATTGAATTGAACAAACCTACAAATGCCCCTACAGTTCTTTAGAACAACTAAACATGCAAATGCCCCTACAATCCTTGAAAATGCTACAATGAATGTGACTTTGTACAATTCTCAAAATTGCGTCAACATATATCAACAAAACTGAGATGCAAATTTGAGATAATGAACATAAATATGTTAGTGGGAAATTTTCTTTAGTAAGGAGGATCATAATAAAAAATAACAATTAATTAATGCTTAAATACTTGCAAAGTTGCAACTTTGTATAACAATATTTTAAGAAATCTGAAACTACAAAAATTGCGAAGGTCTTCGACAACAAACACTGAAAACTACTAAAATTGCAGAGGTCTTTGATAACAATTACTGAATGTAACAAAACAGTCAAACCAGACACATCGCTAATTAAAAGGTATACTCCAAAGCAAATCAAAACATTTTCAAGCAACAGGGACTGGGACAGGAACCTCAATATCATTGGCCACAACAGCAGCAGGCCTGATGTACTCTTCCTCTTCCTTTGGAGTGTGAATGGTGACAATATCAGGGAGGGGAGTTTTAGGGCCCTGCTTTCCTTTAGGATCCCAGTCGAGCATGATCTTCACCTTAATGCCGAGAACACCCTACATCACAAACGACACAAACATTAGCAACATAAATCCATAACAAACCAAATGAACGACTGACATGAAATGCAAGAAGCAAAAGAAAACCAATAAGGTTGTTAGATGATAAGCTAACCTGTCTAAGGAGCACATGTCTCACAGCAGAGTCAATGTAGTCCTTGACTGGTTGTCCAGAAGAAATCATATAACCGTCCTTGAACTTCATGGATTTGGCTCTCTGGGCCCTCAATTTTCCACTGACAATAACCTGCACATGAAAAAGCAATTACAACTAAAATTCATTACAGAAAACAGTATAACAAACGGGAGTTTAATGTAATTTCTGTAAAACGAACCTCGCATCCCTTGGCACCACTTTCCATGACAAACCTCAACACACCATAGCAGGCCCTGAAAGAAATAGTCAGAGACACAGTTTATTATGTTAGCACAAAATTGTATTCAAGTAAACAAAAATTGGGAAATTTTTAATTACCACCCATTGAGAATACACCCCAATAAAAGGAAAATTGAAATATATCGAGTACAAAAAGAGGGATTTAAGATGTGGACCCAAATCATACAATCTCCAAAAAGTAAATCACCATGTTACAATAGTTGCAGATTAAGGTGCCATTTAACATGAGCATAAGTTAAAGCTAATAGAACTTCGGTGTAATACAATTAGTCAACAAATAACATTGGAACAAAAAGAGGAAAATGATTTCAGTTTTATAGCACATAGCAAACATAAAACACAGGTTAGATAGTAATGAGCCAACATGTTATAACAGCTCAACATCACATTTTGTTTTTCAGAATAAAGAGATGGTGAGTAATGTATCGAGCAAGAGAAAATTAGTCTAAAGAAACGGTAAAGTCACCTGACTGGTATTCAATCACAGGACAAAGTAGTCACAGAGAATTTTTCAATGCCCCCTAAGTTGGGACTCATAAAGCATACACGGCTAGACTAGTTTAAATCAAGATTAAAGATTCACTCTAGTCCCAAGAAAAATGCACAGCATAGTTTAGTCCTCTTTAAAAATAGTCTACAAATACTTCAATACTCTATTAAAATTACAAAATCAAGAAACAATAATCCAATCATCAGAGACAGCTTTGAGTGTTTCATGTTGACTATTCATGGTCTTTTTTACAAAGAAGAAAACTGAATGTTGAACATTTTAAGAACCTAAAATGGGTTTTCCACCATAGGCAAACATAAACAAATATGGTACAAATTCATAATTACAGAAAAGAATCAGTTCCAATTGTTTCTCCCATAATTACAGAAAAGAATCAGTTCCAATTGTTTCTCCTAATAATATTTAAACTATATATATCACTGTGAGATTCATTTCATCAAAAGCAATTGCATAATTTCAAGCATTGTGACATGTTATGTTTATATACCTACGAACAGCAAGACCTCCGAGCAGCTTGTAGCGAAGAGACTCGGCCTGAGCAATGGCACAAAGTCCCCTGTTGTTGACCTTCTCAGCGTAAAGCTCAACACTGTTCTCAGGAAACTTGAACCTCTTCTGCACAACTGAGGTCAGCTCTCTAATCCTCCTTCCCTTCTCACCTATACATCACAAAAAGCCCAAAATAAAACACAAATCATATATCATTATCACATGATTAAAACCCAAATTAAAACAAACATAATATATCAACAGAAAAAAAAATAAGTAAGAAAATCATTATCATACATATTGAAAGGAAAAATACAAATAAAACTAAAATCAAATATTCATAACCAAATTAAAAAATCATTATCATACATAATTAGAGGGAAAAAAATACAATTAACTAAAATCACATATTCATAACCATAAATAACATTTACATATATCATATAAAAAACCCAAAACAAAACAACAACAAACAAAAAAAAAATCATTATCATTATCATTAGGGAAAAAACAAAACAAATGAAATCGAAATCAAGTATGCATATACAAAAATTTCATAAATCATAAGAAAAAACCGAAAATGAAAGAAAAAGAAAATAAGATTGAAATGAAACAAGATTGATGAAATGAGTTACCGAGAACAGCTTGGGTACGAGTAGCCCTGATGATGATCTCAGTGCGCATAGGGGTAACCCTAACTTCAACACCAGAATAACCATCTTCAGCAAGCTCTCTTGTTAAAACCTCATTCAATTCAGCGAAGAAAACTCCGTCAGCGACGAACTGCAACAACACAAACCAAATGAAATTAAGAAATGGAGAAGAAGAAGAAGAATTGGATTAAGATTAACGAATCTGAGAAGTAACCTTTCGCTTTTTGCTCATTTGGGTAGCCATTTTTGCAGATTTAGCTTGGGGCGGCAAGAACACACGCACACAGTGAATGAATACTGAAACCCTAGTTTTTTATGTTCGCGGAGAAATGCTTGTGGACTCAGGGGCATAGTTAACAAGGCCCCATTTGTTTTAGATTTTTTTTTTTTTAAAAACAAAACTATTTTATTATTTTTTTCATTTAAAAAAAAATCAATTTTTACCCTAAAATCAATTTTTACAAGTGATCTATTGATCGTGCTTAACCCTCCAGCCGAGCTTCGTTTATTGCTTACAGCAGACAACATGGATATTGCTTATCATCATGGTCTTTTTTTTTTTTTTTCAAGTGATTTATATGGGTTGTAAACAAACTAAAATGACTCTAGATTTTTTTTTAAAATCACTAAAAAAAATCTCTAGATTCTTTTAACACAAATTTCATATTTTTTTTAACTGAAACAAACGCACCCCAAATCATGTGAACCAGTCCACTTTATGGTTTTGGTTTATGAACCAAACAATTTGACTTAATACTAGTTTTATGTGAAAAATGGGTCTAAACTGGTTCTTCGTAGATCCTGGGATGGATTTAAATTTTTCCCGAATTACTTCGAAAGAGCTGACCACCAAAGTCTCACCATGTGTAGGATTTTCTTTTGTTACATGAGAAAGGAAAATATAGAGGGGGGATTACATCCTTACAAATGACACCCCAAGAGCATTAGCTAGCAAAGTTGATGACATACTAGAAGGAGCCTAGTGAAGTACGATCAGAGGATCTACGTTAATAGCTCTCAAACGAAAATGATGTGAAAATCATGTTCTCGATATTTGGTCAATAGTATAAGTTGACTTAAAAGGATATACTAAAAGTAGTGATCGAAACTTTTCAGGACTAAAAGTAAAAAAAAATCTAGTGTGTAAAACAAAATTTTTGGAATATCAATAGGTACCAAAAACATATTTTATTGTTGTTGTTGTGTCCATATTAAAAAAATTGATTGAGTGACTCCATTTTACAACCTTAAACAAGCAAAGTTGTTGCAATTTTGGTTTTCATAACTTAAAACCATGGTTAAATAAGTTGTTGGTAGCTATACAATTTTTAAATTTCGCCTTTAGTCCTTTTGAATTTTCTTCAAATTTTGATCCTCTTAATATTTTTCATCATTTTGAATTTTTCTTCAAATTTTAATCCTCTTAATATTTTTCATCATTTTTTGTCACTACTTTTAATTTAGGTCATGTGTATCCTTCATATTTTTAACGAGTTTTAAAAAAATGTTTAAAATATTATAAGAATTTCTTCCAAAAATAATTTATAACTTTTTAAACAAAAAAAACATGAATTAAATAAGAATCTCTTCCATTTCTCAATTAGATGAACAATATGTATTCAAGGATAACATTCTCCGAATTGTGGTGTCTACCAACAATGGATTAGTACAAAAGTTATTACTCTTAGAATGTCATAAACGTAACTAAGATGCCACACTGCTAGAGTGGTGGTTCAATTTTACAATTTGTGCGACAGTATGTCATTTCCCAATCAGGACCCTACATTTGAACCTTAAGGACAAACAAAGTTGATTTAAAGGGGAAGGTATTGTAATGAACCTGCTAGGACGACAAAGCCAAGCAGGCAAGAAACTATCTGAGTCACACAAAGCAAGCCTGCAGTAAGCAATGTCTCAGTTAATTTCAATTTTCGTTCCATGGTTGTAATTGCCTTCCAAAGCCTTGATTAGCACGACTGTAGATTAAAGAAATCGCCTCGATTGTTTAGCCATAAAACTCCTTACTCTTTTAGAATCAAAATGAGGTGCAGTAAATGAACAAAAAACTGAATGGTATTGAGAAGAACAATTTAATTACTCACATGCTAAAAAATATAGTCATTGAGGTTCATATGAAACTCTTTGATCAATGCTTCTACGGTTGTAGGTTTATCCTGTCAATTTTACATAACCGAGCCTATGCAAAAATGTTACGTGCTAAATAAGGAATAATTAAGGACTAAAAAGACATGTAAGCTTCCATTAGCCGTGACATCGCAAACAAGTAGGAGGTCACCCTTACAACGACACCACCCAAGTAACTGAACCAAATTTCAGTGGTGAAGCTGGCCTATGTTGGTGATTTCAGAATTCAGACACAAATTCCCCCAGCCTTTGTTTTGATTCACCGGAAACTTTCTTAACAGCTACGATAAGATTTATTTCCAAAATTGTAGAGAATGTGATCCTTGCTGATAAAGAATAGTATGTCCTGAAAGGTTTGCATACAAGTACATCGCATTTTAGTTGTACTTGTAGTGCCTCTTATATTGATCATTGTATATTTAAAATGTGATCAATTGTTGTAAAATGGATTTTATGGGATTAGTTGATTTCAAAACTAAATGAAGTTATCTTCATATTGCTTTTTTCAGATCAGCTTAGTATAATGTACTCAAAGTAGCAACAGTATTCCAATAACTTGACTATATATAGAAACATGCACCTAATTACAAAATGAATGACAACACCTGTAACAAATCACCTCATGCCAGCATATAATTTCAAAATCAATAGCAGCACCTGATTTCAAGAAGCTTGCCAATAACTTTCAAATTTTGTGCATTTCTCACTAATGCAATCAAGGTAAAGGACAAAAAATCGAAGAATCCTTGTCCAATTTCAATTTCAATGCCTACATACTCGAAAAAGACAATACTGTACACATCACTGTCCTCCTCGCCGGCAACACGTTTCAAACACATTGTTGTTTCGACAATGAAAGTTGTTTCGACAAATTTCAATACAATCTGCCAACTGCAGGAATCAAAGGAAACCCAAAGAGTATGTTTAAGAAACAAACTGATCATTATATGAAAGTGATAAATCCTACTTGAAAACTTAAAAGGAGAAAACTTAGATGGATCACACTATATCATAAGAAAATAGCCAAAATCCAATGATTAGAAGCCCTTAGGAGTTCAAATTACTTGCCTGCCAACGACATCGAAACAGATTCCAATACTTTGGAGTTCACATCACATTTCAACACTTGGCCTCTTACTGCTATTTCATGAGAACAATTTTAATATCCACAAAATAGAAATCTTACCCAACCACATAAAACACTCAGATATATTCACTACTAGAAAATTTCATAGCAACAATAAGTATAATACTAATAACATGAACAAATGGATGAGTAGTTGAGTACAAATCCTCCAATGCAAAATAAAACAAACTCACATCAACAAACTCAAATATGAAGTAGATAGATATAAATTGCATGATGTTGATGAGTGTAAAGAGAGATGATCAATCATTTTACCGAGACCTGCATTAACACGCACTCCTCAAATCCCTCTACCTCTTCCATTGGCCTAGCAGCATGCACCGTCGTTTCCTGGCTCCAGAGAGAATCACAACCTCTGCTTCTCCTACGAGCCTCCATTCTCATCCACGAGTTCAGATGAAATACAATGTGATAGATAAGTTAGATTTGCCTCATCAAACAACTACTTGTCTAAGCTTCCATTAGCCATGAAATCATACACAAGTAGGAGGTCACCTTTGCATCAACACCACCTGAATAACTGAACTGAATTACGGTGGCAAAGCGAGCCTATGTTGGTGACTTCAGACACGAATTCCCTCGGCCTTTGTGTTGATTCACGGGACATTTTCTAAAAGCTACTTGGATCTTTTATTTTGACAATGTCCCTTTGTAAACTCTGCCAAAACCACCCGTCCCAAATAACTCTTTTTCCTGGAAACCTTCAAACCCTTTGTAGCTTTGTTGAGCTCTAGGACTCAGAAGCATCAACGTGGCCCGATTAATTCAAGCTCCCACGCTTCTATGACATTAGCATCATTAATTTTTTTTTTGAAAAGGTAAATAGTAAATACCAAATGCTACAGAACACAAATACACAATGCAATAACAGAAGTTGTAACTGAAATACCAGCTATCAAAGAAGTTGTGGGAGTGAACATAAATCAAGGGGTGGTGCTGTTCCATTGACTTTAAAGCTCCAAGCATAAGATGTAATGAGAGAGCTAGCAAGCATATCAGTTGATGCAGAGAATCCAACATACAAGTGTCATGAAAGAATAGGTGATATTAGTTTATATAAGCATGAATGCTCTAGTCCAACTGTTTTGAATTTTTAACAATAAAAGTCCTATGCTAGCCTAAACATAAATATTTTTTTAGCACCAACAACACCTCTGATAGATGGCGTGTTCAACAGACTTGTCCATGTTGGACATAGACACAATTACATTCAACTAATTCATTTTCATTTTTTTTAAATGATGAAGTTATTAGTTTTCTTTTCGACCTCAAACTTCTTTTACCTTAGCTCAAATCAATTGAGCTACCTAACCCCATTTTCAATTAACCTATCGTCTGTTTTTTTTTTTTTTTTTGTCAAGAATG
>Ga0228711_1002264_pt1 | contig 29434 bp, 11 predicted proteins | sample MedpolnodulmetaG_2_FD_177996 | JGI IMG/M metagenome (GOLD analysis project Ga0228711, IMG submission 177996) | Root nodule microbial communities from Medicago polymorpha collected in Santa Monica, California, United States - brown nodules | ecosystem: Host-associated > Plants > Roots > Nodule... | reverse complement strand
GAAGCTAAACTAGCCCACCTAAATTGACACCGGGGAGAATTGAACCAGAGACCTTGAGTAGGAGCACACTCCAAGGTCCCAAGCCAACAAGACACCGACACTTGTAGTTACATTAAATTTCTTCCATTTTCTCAAATTATTAGCTGTGTCGACGTGTCAATTTCGGGTTCAGTATTTGTGATAGTGCTCCATAGCTCATAGCTCTTCAGCATTCTTCTTACTGTTTTCATTGGACCGTCTTTTTTGCAGTATGCAGAACTCAAGCCAGTGCCATGCCTCACATATTCAGATGCTTACAAATTGCAAGAAAAATGTGCAACTCCTATTCTCAAACAAGTATTCTCATCATAGACTCATTCTTTTTGCTACATATTGTGTTATTTTAAATGTCTCTTGTGACGCAGTTCTCTTCTTTTATACTTCCAGCAGTTCGAAATGTTATGTATTTTCATTTCTCTACCTGTTTCCATTGTTTTAATTATGTTGCTACACTCTTTTCTTGGTATGTTATATTAAATATTAAAGAGAAGAATCACATAAGGATTTTTCTGTTAATTACCAATAGATTCAATCTTTCTTCTAATCACTTAAAGTGGCTCTTTTGTGCTTTTATAGGTGAAGAGTGATGTTACCAGATTTCGCTATGGAGATGAACAACATTTAGAGGAGGCATTGAAACGGATTTTCCAATATGGTCTAGTAAGTTATTTGAATTATCTCCTCTAAATTTTTTATTTATTGAATTATCTTCCAAATGGTCTCAAAAATGCTTATGGCAGCAGATAAGCTCTAATAAGTCAATCCAATCAGACCTTTAAGATGAATTGGTTCTTGAAAGATTATGTACATGTCATATGTTGTTTCCATAAGCTCTTCCAAATGGTCTCAAAAGTGCTTACACCAGTAGATAAGCTCTAATAAGTCAATCCAAATAGACCTTTAGGATGAAGGAGCAAAAGACTTCTTTACTACTTTCTGATATCTTCATCCATACTAGCTGCATTATCTAGATACTGAGGTTTTCTCTATGTGCTCTAGTTGCAATTTTGAGACATCATATTATCTCCTTTCTGTTTCAGGGAAATGGAATCCCAAGAAGAAGTGCACCCATTCTACAGATGGTTCGTGAAGAGGTACGCTTGTTAATTTGAGTTAATTCATTAGACATGTCAACTTTAGAGATAGAGTTGGTGTAGCACCTATAGTAGAAAAGATGGTCGGAACTAGGCTTAAGTGGTTTGGTTATGTAGAGAGAAGACATGTAGATTATGTAGTAAGGAGAGTAGATCAGATGCAGGGTAGTCAAATCACTAGAGGTAGATGGAGATCTAGAAAATCTATAAGAGAAACTATTAAAAAAGATCTAGAGATTAATGAGTTGGATATAAATATGGTATGAAATAGAACATTATGGCGTCATTTGAGACATGTAGCCGACCCAACTTAGTGGGATAAGACTTCGTTGTTATTGTTTTTGTTGTCCTCTAATAATATGCCTATGTTTTAGGTCACACAAGATGGAAAATATTCTTTGGTCTTGGTTTTCGAGGCTAAGGCTCTAAAGTTGTCAGATTTTGAACAGAGACAGGTATTCAGCTGTGCTTTCCTGAATACATTTTTAATTACTTAGATTTGTATTCATCTTTCTTACCTCTTCATGAGCATAAGGACACTCTTAATTATATTACTCTTGCAAACCTTTCACAAAAAAATGTTGCAATGATACGAATTGTCGGGTCGAAGCTAAAGCATTCCACTCTGATCAAAGGACCAAATTACCTAATCACTACTGAGATATTTATTCAAAACCCTACAAAATTGTTTATAGTTGAAGTATTTTAAAATAAGTTGATCAAGCAAACCTATAAAACCAGCTCATGGTCCAAAGTTATATCAATATGATATCTGAACTTCAAAATTGCACAAAACAATTCTCAAGAGGCTTAGATCCTGTTTGGATAAACAACATAATTATGCTTCTACAGCATAAGCTCGTAAATATAAGTGTTTGTATATGTATATGTTATTTCTGCTAGAAAAGATAAATATAAAGTCAAAATGTTTTCATATTTGTTTTAAGCTGTTTTCATGAGCTATGCTGTAGAGCTTAAGGAAATAAGCTGAAAACAACTTATAGACATGTCATGAGCTGTTTCATAAGCTCTTCTAAATAGTCTGTCAAATACTTATGTTGGTAGATAAGCTCAAATAAGTTATAATCCAAACAGGCCTAGTAGTGTTAATCATAAATAGACGCTTTAACATTTGAGGGCTGCTTCTAGAATTTAATCAAATTCAATTATTATTATCTGTAAATTTAAGATCCTCTGGAGTTTTAATATATTTCTCAACTTCTATTTGGTGTTATAGGCTAAATTTACTTCATTCTTTGGGCCTGGAATTACAGCAGAAGTTGGTGAGTAATTTTTTAAAAAACTATGCTTACATTGCTTAGTCTTGAGAATTAAAAAGCGCAAAATGTGTATGAAATGAATGAATGCATTCTGACATAATATTTGTGATGCAGGTAACGGCGAAAACGATTTATATGAGGTTCGGCTGATCTCCAATACAGACCCTAATGCATCTTCTCCATGAATTTATTGACCATTTTATCCTCACATTCTATGTGGCTTCAATTAGTTCATTACAGGACTTGGTTCCTATGAAATATGTATAAATTCAAAGGTATAGATTATTTTGTCATGTATTAAATTTTGACACTTATTGAAAGAAATAGAAAATCAATTGAAAAGGAAGAGCCTAGCCAATGTGGATCACATTATTTTAGTTGTTTTACATTTGATATACTGGAAATTATCAAACACAAATTTTATACTAGATACCTGTTTCTTAGCATATCATGGTAGCCATAGGTGAGGGATCAATTAAACTCAGTATTTGGCATCGACTAATCCTCGACCAATTCCACAGTCCACTTGCGGGAGTGCAATTGAAGTTAGAGCATAACCCTGTATGGACTGAACCGATAGATAAATTTGTAGAGAAATTCTTAGCATGTGAAGATTTCCAAGTTGAGATTTAGATAAGAGCACACTTGTGTACCATGAAATCTGCTCTTTACCCAAAAGGATTTGCTCATTCCCAGGTGAAATGACAGATATACCCCTATGCAAGTTAACTCACGTAGCGTGAGTTAACTTAGTCAGTTATCAGCAACACAACAACTCGAAACCTTCATTTTCAACTTTTGCAAAACACGAGAATTCCACCCCTAAATTCAAAATTCATCATTCTTGCGCCATTCAAAGCCAAATTCGTCCACAACATCAAGTAAGTGATGATTATCCTACTTCTTTGCATTATTTTGGTTGAAATTTTAAAAAATTTCAAGAAATTGAACATTTTTAGGTTTTTTAAAATTTTGCTTGCATGTTAGTTTTGATGATTGTTAGTGACGAATTAACTTAGGGATTGTTGTTTAGGGTACAATTTGGTAGTTTAGTGTCTTATTTTATGACTTGTTTTGTTATGACTTTTTTGCTATTTGTAGTATTTTTCTTGACATTTTGGTTGCATGATATTTACATTTGCGCGGTTGCGTCTCTTTATGATATTTGAGTTAATTTTCGTTAAAATTGTGTTTCTAAATTATGATTGAATGAATGCATGTTCTCTAAATTATGAGTTTTGGTTGAATGAATGAATGATTGTACCTATGTATGAACGAACGAAGGAACGACGATAAACAGGGAACAAGGCTGTAGCTACTGCCTGTCTGTGCGTGCATAGAACCAGCGTGAGTTAACTCACGCTCGTGTTAACACTAGCGTGACTTAAGTCACGCCACGTGACTTAACTCACATGACTGTTTGCACTAACGCAACTTAAGTCACGTAAGGGTAAAAAGAGAATTTCACTCGGGAATGAGCAAAAACGTTTTGGTAAAGAGCAGAACTCGTGTACCATTATAAACAATGGTTGGATCAAGCGATGCTATTGAATCTTGTGATAGAGGGTTCATACCAAATAGTAAAGGTCCATATTATGATGGGGCGAAGATTGCTCAATAGCCCCTTGGATCGCTCACAATCCCTTCAAAACACCTAAAATATCCCCATCGGGTCCTAACTTCTGATCACATGAGTTCAGGTCCTAGACAATCCGGTTTTTGAGAGGTATTTTTGCGTCGACAATAACATAAAAATATTTTTTGTTTTGTTGTAAACCATCCGGTTCTTAGAGGAAAGATCTCCTGATAATTCGGAGTTCAGTCGTGAAATAAAATATTTTATTTTAAACAAAAACTCTGAAAGTTTTTTTAACCACAAGTATCTTTTGTAAATTGTGATTATACAATAATAATTGAGACTATTAATGTTTATTTCATTACAAGTACATATATTTTTTAATTAAATTTATTAATTTATCCAAATCGTGTCGTAACTTAAATTTTTAGAATGCCGCGTATCACAAATCCATATCGTATTTCACACGTATCTGTATTACATATCCGGACTTAATAGCCTTACTAGCTTCATGATAAACAAGTTAATTTATTTATTTTCCCTATTCTTTTTCGGGACTAATACATGTTCATGTATTATTTCTTTCAATCTGTTTTGCAACCCCTAATATTTGTTCAAACAATATTTTAAAATAGGCTCTGATTTTGTGAGATGTTATCAATTTCATCTCTAATAATATCCCTAAAAAAACAAAATCTCTAAAAATATAAATGTTTCTCATATTCATCTTCTCTTGACTAAAAGCTGTCTTATGTAAAGACATACGTACTGATGGAAGTCCTAATCACATAATAAAGAACACAGATAGGAAATAAGCCATAATTTTTTTTTATTCTCTCATGTTTTGTGTTTTATTTTATTAAAAAACGTAACAAGTAAATTCAAAAAATAAACATGCTGGTTCATCTTGCATGTTCTTTCCCTCATTAGTGTATCTTAAATCAAAACCAAATTAAAAAAAAACAATTGATCCCAAATAATTAAATCCAAAAAAAAAACAAAACGTAAAACAAAAGAACAACATCTTCTATTTTTGAGTCTCAGTCAAGTCTACTTTCAATTGTTTAGAGTTTGGTTCCACAAAATAAAACCACTTGTATAAACAACACATGGAATGCATCCAATGCATAAAAAATAAAATAAATAATTGACTATAAAAAGGGAGTAAAGTATTCTCACAAAGGATGATACTTTCATACACAACTTCACTTTTCCTCTACTTATAAAAACACAAGACCTTTGATATGTTTTTTATATACTATTTGTGTAAAAAGAAATTATGATTACAATCAAATATTTAAATAATCTAACATCTATTTTGATCAATATTGGAAAATCATTATATAGTGATAATCTATGGAGATTAGATCCTATAAACACCCCTCACAAATGCATACATATCAACCCCACAAAATCATAAGAAAACCACATATATGATGCATGAGCCCCCTCCAAAGGGAAACATCTATGCCCTTCAAATGGTACCCCTATCTTCTCACCTTATATTATTTCTTTCTTTATTTTTCTATTGTGTTATTTGGAGAGTTAGATTTATGTTTGCTTGAGCAGTGAGTGTGACAAAATCACGACACTGTAATTTTGTGAAAGCTCTAAAATATAGTTTTTGTTAAAATTATGATCGCTCACTATGATTTCCACAATGAAGTCAAATATACACTAACACAATCATACCTATTTATTTAGTTTATTGTTAATTTAAAAAATGTTGGCAATGTACTATTCATCATACTTTTCCCAACACGCTTTTTTTATTAATAAAAATTCATGTGTCCACCAAGTTTATGTGAGATTGGTTAATAAGTACTCCATCCGTTCCTTTTTAAGTGTCTTTTTAGAGTGAATTTTTCGTTCATATTTAACTGTCTTTTTTATATTTTTAGGGTACGATTTGTCAATTATACCCTTTGTCAATTACTTTTATTTTTTCAATAAAACTAATTAATGCTATCTATTTGGAAAACTAAAGTTTGTTTTTTTAAACAAAGTTTGTTTGCTTTTTTAAAACAAAGTTTGTTTCTTGTTATCTTCAAATTTAAACAAAATTTTGTTCCAAACAATGGTTCCAATAGGAGTTAAAATTTTATAAATAAGATAAGTAACAATTGTTAAATAAATTATGTCAATAATTTGGTCGAATTATAAGATTTATTAATTCAATGATGGAACTAACTTGTCAATAATGTAAGACTTGTCTCACATGTTTCCAATTCCCTCTCACTTTGTTTCTAATAATTCTTTCACTTTCCCACGACAAACTCTAAAATGTCTCCCTCTAAGTTTTCTAGTTTTCTCATTCTGTCGCATGCCCTAAGCCTCAAATCCCCTCTCATAAAACACACTCATGTTTGACCTATCGACTATGTATCTCCATGTAATCATAATTTCTAATTCCTTCTCATTGAACAATCAAATTCCCAAATAGTAGTTCTTCCGTAGATTTCCTAATTAGTTCAATAATAATGAGACACCAAATTCCAAACCCTAATTAACGCATCTCAAAACCCTAAGTTTCAGACTGCAAATTCCAAACCCATAATATTGATGCATCTTGAATACGACAATATTATCGTAGTTTGAGGGAATTTGCGGTATTTGAAGCTTAGGTTTTGATGTTGCTGTTGATTAGAGTTTGGAATTTCGTGTCGTATACCTCTTACGTGGTTGATCAGGGAATCACAAGGAAGGAGCTATTATTTGGAAAGTTTGAGGGTTCAATTAGATCTTTGATGACATGGAAATAGAGATTGAGAAGCTTAGAAATTCTGGCTATGTGGGGATACATAATCAAATGGGTCAGTGTGAGTGTGTTTGATGATAGTGAATTAATCTGAGGGTTGGAAGCTTAAGGCGTATGACATAATTAGAAAACTGGGACATTGTCATGCATATACATATTTGGGAAAGTGGAAAAGTGGGTATGAAGCTTAATTTGTGGGAGAATGAGTTTCTAGTTTGGTTGCTAAAGTGACTGAAAAAACTCGGTCACCAAATCAGTCACTAAAGAAGAACTTTCTAGTAGTGATATTAGGAATGACCTTCTCTACCGGCAATTGTAAGAGGGAGTGTCTCCTCCTACATTCAGAATATACTTTCCCTTGCCTAGAGTTTGGCTCCACAAAATAACTCAAGCTTGTAGTCCTTGCAAGTGGTTATTGGCTTCTTGTGCATCATCAGTAACAAACTACACAAAGACATCCAATGCATAAACAATAAAATTGACTATAAAAAGGGAGTAAAGTATTCTCTCAAAGGATGAGACTTTCATAGACAACTTCATTTTTCCTCTACTTAAAAAAATACAAGACTTTTGATGTGGTTTTTATATACTATTTGTGTAAACAGAAATTATGATTACAATCAATTTTTTTTTAATAATCTAACAGCTATTTTGATTAACAGCAGAAAAATCATAACAATACCACATATGCAGCATGAAGCCCTCCAAGTGGTACCCATATCTTCTCACCGTAGAATATCTATGTATTTCTTCGTTTTACTTTTGCATTACTTGTTTTGATTAAGATTTTGTATGTTTGAGCGGTGACTTTGACAAAATCATTGTACCACCGTGATTTTGTGAAAGCTTTAAAATAAAGTTTTTGTTAAAATTGTGGTGGCTCACTTTGATTTATTAATCACACAATGTATCCTAACATACACTAATTTCATCATGCGATCTTTTATGTACATATATTTAGTTTTTTTTGTTAATTTCAAAATGTTACTGATACTCTTCAACATTCTTCCCTTTCAAATAAAAAAAAACACACTCTTCAACATACTTTCTCTGACACAATTATTTTATTAATTAAAATTCATGTTTCTACCAATTTTATGTGAGATTTCTTAATAACAGTGAGATTTATTTTTTGAAAATGGACTTAATGCTTTGAATCTCTAATTTTAAGAAGAAAAGCTTCTAGTAATTCCGAGTTTGATAAAGAGGCAAGTAATATTTAAGCAAGGGTTATTTCAATTGATAAAGAGTTTGAAAAAGAGGGAGAAAAAATCGTTATAATTTAAGCCAATTTCAAGTTGTCGTGATATGATTCATTCTCTCCTTGAAGAAAGAATAAAAAGGATAGTGAACTAGATCTTATAGAAGCCTAAGGGAGTAGTTGATGTCAACATCTCATATTTCAAGTGCTCACTTGAAGCTCGAGTGTGATAGCAAGGAAGATGACGATCCTTATTCTTGCTAGTGAATTCCTTTCCATTCAGCTATGGGAGGACCTGGGAAAATGCGATGATTGCACAGAACTTCCCAAACCTCATAAAATAACATATGACAACTAGCCATAAGAAGAATGTAGACATGTTTTTAGTGAAAATCACATATGTTGAGGAATGGCCTCGAGGTTGAGGAATGGCCTCGAGGTCACCTACCACCAACTAGTAGTGGATTCATCAACATTATGAGTCAAACATCGTCATAAAACATAGTCTCCCGTGAAGACAATGTCCATATGAAATGGTGATAGTGTCTTAGTGAAATCTAACTTAGTATATGAGTCTAAATATACCAATTGGATCTCAAACATTGTACTTATGAGGGAAGCAAACAACCGGTGCATGTGTAATGATTATATTTTTCTTACCAAGCCATGATCTAACTAACGCCTATCCCTTTCTCAATATTAACAAAATCAGTATTTCAGTAATTTGATGAAATTGGAAGAATAGTGATTTTGTCAATATAGGGAAAATGAAAGAAGTTCTTGGGACATGCCTTATGAAGATCGGTATAATCAATACATGTATGCCATTTGTTATTAACATTCTTCATGAGTACAATCATAAATAGTGAAGTGGTATACTTGGATTAATATGCGAATTTATCTTTAATCAAGTTACTACCATCATAATTAGTGACCACTGTCTTCTTAGCAGAATGATTACGTCGACAATGTGCGACCTATTATGCTGAAAGATCCACGTTTAGATGGTGCAAAACTACTTCAAGGTCTATCCAACATCTTTGCAATTGACCAAACAAGTTTGTGTTATTCTTAAGTGTGTTATATGTTGTTCTTTGATGAGGTTTGGGAGAACAAATCCAATCTTCACAATTTTATTGGAGTCTTATAGTTGTCCAAGAAGGAATTGATTGTAAACGATATGCATCATTAACATTTATTTTTTTGTCTCTAACTATGGAATCTTCATCATCCTCATCGTCAGACTCAGACACGAGGTGAGCATCAAAGTCTGTGATGTTGAAGTAGCTAGATTGCTCCCTCAAACTTTTAGAGCGTCTTTTTCTCCGTTCTTTTCTACCTTTTCATGGAAAACAAAAAACAACTTTGAGACAAGTTTCAATCACAATAATATTTTGCAGGGTCTTCCTTAATCAACGAAAACTCTTCTTACATCAAATTTCACCATGTACGCCTTTATCAGATGAAGAGTTTGGGAGCCCATTCACACGATCTTTGTCATAAAATTTTATGAGTGGCCTTCTCGAAAGTCATTTGTTGGAGTTAGTGTTTCATTCTACATTCATGTTATACTTCACCTTCCTCTTCATGGAGTTTGCGCTAGCATTATCAAAGTCACAAAATCCCTTGAACATGATCATGGCCACTAAACAGGCTTCTCCTCCTCCTCCTCCTTTTTCTTGATGGCGCCGACTGCTACCGTACTTGATTCAGGTGCTCTCTCTCTCTCTCTCTCTCTCTCTCTCTCTCTCTCTCTCTCTCTCCGTCCGTTGGCTCGTTGGGTGAGACCTTTCAAATAAGAATGTTGCAATGATACAAATTGTCGGTTGGAGGCTCAAGAATTGCACATTATTCACAACACCAAATGAACAAATCCCCGCTAAGAAAATTTATTCAAAACCTTAATCACGATTATTTATAGCGGAGTTATTTCAAAATAAGTTGAGCACACCTATATAAAACTAGTTCATGGTGCAAAATAATGTGATTAAGATATATGATATTCATAATTTTACGAAAGCTCGTGGAAACAACTCATGAGATGTTCATACTATTTTCAATTTATTTTCATCGGTTCTCCAAAATAATTTGTTAAAACAATTCATACCTTACATAAAAATAATATTTTAAGCATTTATATGATAAACGTTTTTATTTTGTAGAAGTAACAAACGAAAAGTAATTAAAAATTAGTATAAAGTTTGTTTGTTTGTTTTACAGATAAGATTAATAATGTTCCAAAATGTATTTTTACCATTAGGAAGAATGATTTTATTTAAAAAAAGTGCTTATTTTTTCATTAAAAAAGTGCTTCGTAATTTGTTATTTTTTTGTTACTTCTATAAAAGTTAAAAAGTGTTTATCATATAAATGCTTAAAATACTATTTTTATATATAAGGTATGAATCGTTTTCACAAACTATCATACAGAGCATATGAAAATGGGCTGAAAATAGCATGGACATGTCATGAATTGTTTTTATAAGCTTTCCAAACAGTTTTATTCATATTATAGACATGCATAAAGCTTTTACCTTATAAGAGGTCTATTTCTATAATTTAATCAATTTAATTCTGAATCTCATTAAACCATAGACCCTTAAAGTTTTAATAGCAGAGATACATGTGCTAACTATTTCTCAACTGCTATTTTGCTCCATAGGATAAATTTGCTTTTTATACTTGAACTTATTTTTATTTTGTTTGAAAAAACAAAACGAGTCCATCAAAATTGACATCGGGGAAAATCAAATTTGAAATGTTTAGAGGAGCACATTCCAAGATCCAAAACCAACACCATGACCAACCCAAATGTCTTTGGGTCTGGATTTATAGCAAAAGTTAATTAGTGAGTGAAAAATTAAACAACTTCGATTATATGATGAATTTCTTATTCTTGAGAATTAAAAGACAGACAATGTGTATGAAATGAAAAAGTTTTATATGAGGTTCGACTGATCTCCAATTAATACAGACCCCATCGGTCTTCTTCATGAAGTTCTTGACGATTTTATTCCCACTCTTCTATGTTGCTTGATTTAGTTATTTCCAGGACTTAGGTCCTTTGAAATATGTATAAAATTGAAATGTATAGGTTATTTTGTAATGTATTAAAATTTGAGACTTATTAAAATAAAGAGAAAAAGCAATTGAAAAGATAGAGCCAAGCCTATCGGTAGTGTATCACTTTTTTTTCCTTTAAGGAAGAAAATTTATGTCATTTCATTAACCAAAATATGAAAAGTAGCTCTTAACGTGACCGCCTTAGCTAATTTATAGGTAACGGTATTTGTTTGTCTCCGTACAAACTCTACACTAGAGTTTTAATAAAATAATGTATCACATTATTTATATTTTTTTCGGAGCAAATTATTTTACATTGTATATATTGAATCATATAAAACTACAAGTTGTCTAGATTGTTCGCAAAATATGGGATTGCTCTGGTTTGGTGCTTGTAATGCTTTTCGCCAGAAGAAAATATAATGGAAAATGCTCAAGTGTGCGAACTACAATTCACACATAACACATGAATGACGAAACGTCGCTAATTTGGTTCTTTTTAGCTGTTGTAATTCCAGAGAAATCACTGAGAAGTGATACTGGTGGCAAGTTAGGAAGGTAACCTGTTTTAATTATCTACATTAATATAGAAACCACATGCCTACCAACAAAGAAAATTGTACATGTGTGAGCTTAACTTAGTTGATAGGGACAACGCATAATATATACAAGGTTCGGGGTTCAAACCCCGACCACCACCAAAAAAAGAAAATTGTACGTGTTAAAACGCGTTCATTTAATTTTATGCGCATGTTTGTCGCGCCATATAACAACGCTCATCCTGGCTTATCATACGTTATATACGTCTTAAAAATAAAAATATTGTCATTAGATGTACAATTTATAAAGACAGTATTTCATGTTAGTTTCATCTTGTGATTCTAGGATAAGTTTGTTGTATTTGATTTCGGCCATAGAATACAATAGTGTTTTGTCTAGTGGAACATGATTCCTCCTTTATTTCAGAGAATATTTTAGAAATAGGAACTTCTTTCCAAGTTATCGATTTTCTTGATGGTCATATAGGTTTAGTTTATGTCTTCTTATGTTTTGTTATTGTTTTTTTAATTATTTATGAATATATTTAGGGTGTGGTATGATTGTTGTGTTGTTGAAACATCAACATAACATAGTTGTGATGTTGTTAATAATATTTTTTGAAAGAATGTTGTCAATAATGTATAATAATATAGTGTGTTTAGATTTTTTTAGAGGGTAAAGTGTATCAGTGTGTTTAGATAGATAATAATTTTTTTAGGAACATTGCTATATATCTCGAAAGATATCATCCCGAATTGACCAAGTTGTATTTATTTGGATTTATAAATGAATAATTAATTTCGAAAAATATGTTTTTTTTGTCAAACAAAAATATGTGTCTTTATACATTAGCATTCTATACTATAATAATTAACCTCAATAAAAATACAAAAGCAAAAAAAAAAAAAGTAAAACAAAATAATAGTACCTTCTATTTTTGAGTCCAAGTCAAAGTTACTTTTGGCTTTCAAAAGTTTGCTTTCACAAAATAGTTCAAGCATGCATTCCTTACAACTGGTTTTTGGCTACTTGTGTAACAAACAACACAAAGGAATCAAGTGCATAAAAACAATATAAAGGGAGGAGTAGAAAGACTCTCACAAAGGAGAAATTAGCAAATATGTAGCAAGAATGTGAGAGAAGGAGATAACAATATCTCCAACTCAAAGAGTTATAATTTATCCACCAAACTCCATTTGTCACCCTCTAACCCATACCCAAAGGCCTATATCTCTATCCTCACAAATTCAAGAAAAACATATACTACTTGCCAACATTAAATAATACTCAATTAAATTATACTTTTAATACTTGCACTTATTTTTATATTTTATTTTGTTCCTCTAAGTTTTTATCATTCATCTTGCTACCATAAATTTTAAATACAACTCGCTTTAGTCCCTTAACATTTTTCATAATATTTTACTCTTTAAATTATAAATTACAAACATTATATAGTTTGCTCCTTCGGTTATAAATGTTTGACACTTTAATCTATAGTTACAAATGACACTAATGTGTACAACACTTTTAACTTAAGAATAAAAATATATAATATTTGTAATTTATGGTACCAAAAGAAAATTGAAAGTTTAAGGGACCAAATTGTACACCCTTTTTTAAACCTTGCACCTCATATCCACCACGAGCCACCGTAAAAGAAAGAGAGTCAAGTGGGAAGAAAAATAGGATAATAGAAGGCCTCCAATGGCCACGATGGCTCATCTGTCTTTACTGCAACCACGACAATTTCTACAATCCCATGCAACGATGTAATTGGTACCTACATTTCTCTCTCTTTTTTTTAGCGAATAAAAAATATATAAGATGCTATTTAATTATAACTCTTCAAACACCACCAAAAAAAATTACAACTCTTTAAGAGTATAATAGATGTTCTTTCCAACACAAAATTTTCTCTTTCAAATTCCTTAACAAATACCTTTAAAACACTTCTTTTTTTTTCAAAAGCAAAAGATAATGGATTAATAAGACTCAACCAAAGGTGTGTAGGAAGAGAAAAAAATTAAACTTAGGTTTAAGTTTCCTGTTACAAACATGCATAACACCTGAGCCAAAAAAATTAGTCGTTGTTTTTCACCTAACAGACCGTAGGTAGGCACGCATTTTGGAAGTTTATTTATAGTAAATTAGTTGAACATTTGTCCAACAAATTTATTTTTTTGGAGATTATCAAATGATGTTTGATTCATATATGGTACTCCCTACGACTCATAACAAGTGTCTCATTTGTATTTTTTATTTCTCTAAAAATAATTATAATTTTAGAATATCAATACAATATTTTTATTTATTTATTAACTACTCCGATAATAATAAATGGAGAGGATACTAACTCTAAAATCAACACAGCTAATCAATCTTTTGCAATTAATGCATTAAAACATTATAGATCTTCATCTAACAAACATGATCAAACTACTAAAAATTTAATATTTCAAGAAATACAAAATATTTTAGCTCATTCTCAAAAGAAAAAAATGCATTCATTCTTTCAATGACAAATTATAGGCTATCCCAAAATAAAAAGTATTGTCAAAACCTTTCTGCTTCACATTTGTATTCCGTTTATATGAGTAATCTTCACGGAAGTATTGTGTTCATCGTCGTAGACATGAGTATTTCAATCATCCTCTTTTTAAAAACATAATTAATTAAGAACAATTAGCTTATGCAGTCAGAAAATAATTAATTTTAACAACAATTAGCATAAGATATGCCAACTGTACTTGAAATTACTTAATTTACGGTTTGTCTAGGCTAACTGTTGTGGTTTTAAAATTAGGATGAACGCAATATCATTGTCTACCAAGATGCATTTTGTACTTCAATGAGATGATTCATGATGCATCTGAATCGCAATATTGAGGTGGGGGTTTTGATAGTAAAAATGTGTTTTTTGTTTTGAATAAACTGTGAACATTCATATTAAATGATTTTTTTTTCCTTTTCGAAATGATCTATAATGTTTGGTATTACTTTTGAAAATATTCAATTATTCGTCCTATCAAATAGTAGTTAGGTTGAGGATGTTTGTTAGATGAAGATCTATGGTGTTTTTTCTATTCATGGGGAAAAAATGAAAATGTTTTTTTTTATTTTTTATCTTCATACAATTTCATTTTCTCTAACAAAATAACTACATTTTTTCAATTAGGCCAGCTTTAGCTCGCATGGCTTTATTACTTGGGGTTTATATGGCGGGTAGTGTTGGAAAAAACCGATACACACACAAAAACTTAAATGTGGAAACTCCAAATGGGAGAAAAGATTGCGATAGTTGTCAAATGACAACCAAAGAATAACTCTATGCAAATTTTACAACACAGAGACCTCAACCACCGGCATAATGCCACAACACACCTTACATCAATGTGAATCGATGCTTGTGTAATCATGATTGTATCAACTAATCAATAATTTCAAAACTCCATAAGTTAATATTGATCTTTCCATCAGTTTTATCTAGCCATAACTTCACAAAGAAACTTGTGATTGCAACATTTTTACAATACCACCCTTCTTTTTATGGTCTTTATGATCAGACAATGTTGCATCCACAAAGCATACTAATAACTCCTATCCCAGACCAAACCAAAAGCTCTAATGTCAGTTGTTGGAAAAAAAAAACGGTAAGGAGAAAATAAATGAACAAAATCACAACGCAAGAAGGGTTTAGCCGAATTATTTGAGACTCTGTGAGATGTGTTTATGACAATTTGTGTTGAGAATTAAATCATTTTAGACCTTGGAGCCCTTATGGAATTAGTGTTAGAAGGATTGGAGTTCATCTCGGTGTGTTAACCTTAATGAAAACCCATTTACAGTGTACCTCACATATTCAACAGAGTAGCTCGTGTATATGCTAGTTGCGCACACACGTAAACATGTTGGTTCGCACATGCAAAGTAACGTATTATTAAACTAAAAAAATATATAATTTAATTAAGAAATGGAAACAGGCAGCATTAACATGTGGTTACGTTCTCTCTAACAATGGTGAAACGTGAATTAAACTATGTTTCACAATTTTTGTCCTTCACTTTGTCGTCCTCTTTTTGTATTCTTCTCCAAATCCTTCTCTTAAGAGGAAATCAAAACGTGAATTGAACTATGTTTCACAATTTGAGTCTATTTATAAGTTTAAGTAAAGAATTGAGAAAGAATAAACCCAAAACGAAAACTTAAAATTTGTTGATGTGATTCACAACACATATCCTTCCAATACAATATCCGTCAAAAGTTGAAAACATTCCAATGTGCAGAAAATAAGAGGATTCAAGAAAAAAAGTGGAGAGAGAATAAAGAGAAATCTTCAAAATTAATGACAAAATATCTTATTTTAATTATTTTTTTATATTATTTTAATGAGGTGTTAGGTTTTAATTTAATGGGTGTAAGGATGATGTGTTGGGTGAGAGTTCACCTAAGAATTTCTCTTGAGGTAATGTGTGTTTCTAACCCTTGCGTGTGCGAATGTGATTGTTCATACATATGAGAAAAAAAATCAAGTGTGAGATTTTGTAGGGTATTTCAAATGTGAAAGAGGCCTTTCACATAAGAACATTGCAATGATACGAATTATCGGTTGGAAGCTCAAGCATTCCACACTATTTACAACATCGAATGGACAAATTTCTAATGAGAAAGTTTATTTAAAACCCTAATCCTAATTATATCTAGTGCATGTATTTCAAAATAAGTTGAGTAGACCTATAAAACTAGCTCGTGGAGCAATATAATCTGACTATGATAATTGGAACTCCAAAATAGTTCTACATAGATCAAATATATTCTACACATATAGAAAGAAAAATAAAATTGAACTCGTGGTGCAATATAAAACTAGCTTGTGGTGCACAAGATAGTTATACATAAATCAAATATATTCTTCTAATAGGATATAGTTTGTTTAATTTACAGCTAAGATTAAAAATGTTCTGAATGTGCTTTTGCCAGAAGGAAAGAACTTCATTCATTGAAAAATTGCTTTGTAATTTGTTATTCTGTGTTTGTTACTTCTATAAAAAAAAGTTAAACTAAACCGGCTTAACCATAATGAAAGAAAAAAAGAGTGCAATGTGATAAATCAAAATAAATTACTCACCTTATTTAAAAAAAATAAAAAATCTCCCTTCATCGCGGCTTGCTCGTGAAGATGACTTTTGTTCTACACAATTTATAGTTTATGGTATTTGTTATGTGTTTCTATTGTGCTAATATACACAAGGGCGTGACTTGATTCTCAAGAAGAATATAAACATGTTTGCTTGGAAAACTTCATATACATCGAGGAAGAACCTCAAGATCTCCTGCCACCATCTAGTTATGGATCATTCAACATCATGAGTCTCACAACATCCTACAATGTAGTTTCCCATGAAGGTATAGGGTACCCAAAAAGGTGTTATTGTCGAAGTGAAAACCAATTTCGTAATTTGGAAGGACAACTTCAAACTTCATAATTTTTTTGGAGGCATCTCCTAGTTGGACAGGAGGGAATTCACCGTAAAAAAGAGGTATCTTTGACCACTAATTTGATTTTCTTTCTATTGGATCTTCATCTTCCTCATCGTCCGACTCAGGCACAAGGCGAGCTTCAAAGTTTTGCAAGGTTGAAGATGATACCTTCATCAGGATTTTAGAGGATCTCTAATCTATTTTGTTTTCGTCTTTCTCAAATGAAACCAAGAAATAATTTTGTGGTCGATTTCTTTGACTTCCTCGATGTAGTACCTCATTTTGTGATACACCGTCAGGCTAATACACCAAGCTCGACAATAGTTATTCCTCCAATGATGCAATCATAGATTAACTTTCATTATCATACAAGAAGTTATGCCTTCAAAATCTTCATTTCCTTTACTTTATCAAAGAGGACTAGGAGGTTGAAATTTCCCTAAGGAGTGTTGGTTGACCAATTAAATACCTGTAGGTTGCATCTCAATTAAAGCAGCATGTTCTTCTCGATTAAATGCAAAGTTTGAAACAAATCCATGTACATTATGTCGCAGAAGCTTCCCTAATCAACAAGACTCTTTTTACATCAAATATTTGCATGCACCCCCTTTTAAGCAGGGGACTTTGATGGTTTCTAACCCCATTGACAAGGTCCTCGTCATAAAATAGTAGGGGAGGCATTCTCAGCTGACATTTGTTGGATGGAGTCTCCTCCTACATCCAAAATATCCTTCGACTTCCTATTGACGGAGTTGATTCTAGAATTGTCATAGTTAGGGAATCTCGCATACATGACCATGGCTAAAGGTATTTCAAACGCAAGAAATGGAGTTTGAATTGTGTTGAACGTTTTAAAAAAATATTTGGTTAGTTCAAAGATTGTTCTCTACCAAAACATTTAACTTCTATTTAAAACAATTTATCAAAGGATAAAGTTAAATCGGAGTGAACATAGAGAGAGAGGGAAGAAAAATATACACAAATATTTTTATTCTAGTTCACAATTGATTCTAATGAATTTTATGACATCTAATAGCTTGTTTATTTTCGCCTTCAATGTCAAATAGGAAGCTCGTCTTTGTGAAGCTGCAATTTTATGTTTTACCAACGTTATGGTAAAACCGTAAAACTGCATTTAGACGCAAGAATGTCGACTTTATTAACACACACTGATATAGACTATACTAACAATGCATCAAAATTCATGTAACATTTTCTATAGTTCAGTCTATTGACCATGAAAATAAAAATGCAAGATCATAAAAAAAATAATTCAAAGCCTGATTACTTAATGACTTTTGCATAAATAAAATTATAATTTTTTTTTTTTTATGTTAAATTGCTTATTAATATTTTTCAAAGAAAAAGAAGATAAGAATATAACAGAACATTGAATTGCATAACTAACAAGAACATAAAAATGTACCACACATGAGGTATATATACATTATACTCTACAAACACTTGCAATTGCTCTAAACTTCTCTATTTCAAGTAACAATTAATTCACTGCAAAATTGCTGAAGAAAGCATTAAAAATAAAGGGGTTTCCCTCTCTCTAGCATCCTATGGTAGTTTTTTTAAACATAAAAATATATCCAATTTTTTTGGCTTTTTTAGCAAACATTATTAATTAGAAATATGATATTATTCCTTCTTTGGTTTTCTTTCCCTTTCATCTTTTTCTTCCTTATCCATGAAAAGCAACCACCTTGCCTACAAAGTTTTTCATCTTTCTTCTCTTTCAATGTTTCTTCTATTGTTTCCCATGTTTCTTCGTCCTTCACTTCCACCTGCACATGCATTTGTACCTTACATCAATGTTACATATATTAGGTGCCTTAAAGATATACTTCATAAACCCTTCTATAATTGTTTCATGTTGTAATAATAGGAAATGCAAATAACTTGTCTTATTTTTGCTGTGGGAATATTCCTTCATTATTTGAGTTTATGTACACCGTTGGTGTATGGATATTTGTAATCAAGGTATTTTGCATAATAAAAGTTGAATTTTGGTTAAGCTATATTGCAAGCAACCACCTATAAGTTATGGTCCTTAGTTTAAGTTATGGTAATTTTTTGGGTGAATATAATGTGTCCCATTTGATGGTTTAAGAAAAGATGTAAGGGATTCATAAGGTTTGGAAAAATGTTTGTGAGTGAGTTGTGTCCCTTACTTTATAAGTTGATTTTGTAGATCGAGTTAGACTCGATTCAAATTTTAAGAAAACATCAAAGTTTAAGTTATATCTATTCAATCATTTGTTATCAAGCCCAAAAAAGAACTTCTCAAACTATCAAATGGGTGAAGTCTAATCGAATAAGTGTATGTTTGGTTCTACTTCAAGTGATCAGAATTGATTCTGGATGTGTAGAATTGATTCTGACATTCTAGTTGTTGTCGAGTAAAATTGATTCTAGAATTGATTTTCACACATTTTTACATGAATGCATCAAAACACAAACCATTTTTAATCAAAATTACTTTTAATCAAAATCAATTCTCTCTACCGCACAACTAAACACACACTAAGTTAATCTTCCACGATATAACAAATCATTGTTCGAATTTTGACTAGAGGGTTGAAAAAAAAACTTTTGAAACATATCAATGGGTAGGTGGTGTATGTACATGTACGTGTGTAGTAGGTGGTGTATGTATGTACGGGTGTAGACAGCAAAAAAGTCGGGGAAAGTATGGATACGGAGGGACCAAAACTTGAGTGGCATGTCCAATTGAATCAGAGATAGGGACCAATATATCTAGTACGTACTACCCCTCCTATACCACATATTTTTCACAAAATATTATATGGAGTTTACATATATGGCTATTGGCTACAAGATTTGATTCTCTTATCTGGGAAAACATATATTAATGGTGTGTTTGATCGGCTAAAACATAAGGAATAAAACATGATAATTTCAGTTATATTGTCTTCGATTGTAAAACTATTATAAAGATGTGACAAATTTGAAGGTAAAGGACAAGACAAAAATTATAATTTAACGAAAAAAATCTATCACTTACCTCTTCATCGGATTTAGTTTTATTGTCATCTGAATTTAGAGAGTCTTCATTTGTTGACATCTCTACGATGGATGGAGTTAAATTAGTGCTTGGATTACTTGAACTAAGAGAAGGAAGTGTACCACTTTGAGTACATGCATCTCTTGTCATTCCCTCACTTTTCTTTTCTGCATAAGGTCAAGTAGAATTATTAAATTACATAAACTCAATATTTTAAAACTGAACAGGAGATCATACCGATAAGATTTTTGAGTCATGGTTCAATCGGTTTAATCAGGTTACAGATAAATTAGTGAAAAAATAAAGAGGAAAAAAAAGAATCAGTCGAAATACCAACGAGTGAACCAATAGATTCTCGGTTCAACTATCTGATTCAGTCTGATTTTAAAACATTGCTTAAAATATGTTATGATATATAGAAGAAAGAATAAGGTAAATTAAACATGTTAAATATGAACCTGGACTATGAAATTGAAGGGATACATCTTCTTTTGTGAAACTATAAGTTGAAGCCATTGCCTTTGTTTGAATTTGTTTTGAAGAAAAGACTAAAGGAGCTGACATGGTGATTTTATTTGTTGTTGAGTTTTGAAATAATCTTCCACTAAGAGTTTTTGCAGATAAACATTCCATTGGTACTTCCCCTGAAAGAGGGTTACATATATACTTCTCTGCTTCATTCCATTTGGAATTTAATGCAAATCCATCTGGTGATAAACACTCCCAACTTTTGTAAACTGATCTTGCTTGCAATGCTGCAATACACCACCATGCAATTGGTTAACAAATAGAAAAAGAAAAATTAGTTTATATTATAAAGTTATAAATTTTTTATTCATATACACTTTGGTATAAAAAAAATAAAATTATACTGTCAATCAATCATAATCTCCGAATTGTTGAAAACGTTTCACTTTAATTATAACTTCTTCGTGAAGGTTTGGATTCTCAGCGAGATTAATATAATCACGGTGAGACATCATAATTTTGGCAGAAACTATACTTTAGAGCTTTTGTGCACGTTTGAATTTACAATGAGATTGACAAAATCATGGTGGCTCGTTGTGATTTTGTAAAAGTAACTCTTTGAAGCTTCAACAAAACCAAGGTGGCTTATTGTGATTTTGTCAAGTTCAATGTGATTCCTAACATGCATTCATCAAAATCACGGTGTCACCATGATTTTTCTGAGCTCACTGCTTACCCACATATGCACAATTTGATTATAAAGTCACACATATGATTGACTGTGATTTTTGACATTGTATCAAAATTAAACTCAAATTTATAAACCCTTATGCTAATTATCAAGGTGGTTCATTCTTTAGTACCTTTAAGAGCAGTAGTGAAAGAATAGGTTGAAGGGTCAATTTCATCTGCATAACAAATCATACAATTTTAAGAAAAACTTGATGCAACTTTAGTAAAAAAAAAAAAGAGAGAAACATTATGAACTTCTTGAAGTGAAATAAAAAGGAAATTAATGTACCTTTTAATGAATATCCAGGAGAAGAAGCAGTGCTAGAAATGGTTATATTTGATCTAAAAGACTTTGAATCTTCTCTAATGCTTCTTATAATTGATGCTGAGTATCTTCTAGATTTTGTATTCTCTCTACTTATGATTCTACTTTTCAATCCCCATTCTGTTAAATTGAACTCTGAATCATCTTGTTTCATTGAACTATAAGGAGATGATTGCATTTCCAATGTGGAAGCCATGTGTTTTTCAGACCTTTTCTAAAGCTCAAGGTTTATATACTCAAATTATTACAAGTGGGTGGCAGATATATATATATATATATATCACATGACCAAAATAGAGGCTTGAAATTATTATAAGGTTGTATCAATCTAGTCCACTATATTATCAATATTTCAAATTAATACAGATCATTCTTTTGTCTTGATCTATTATCAAATGCATCATCAACATTATTCATTTCATTTCATTTTCATCCTTGAAATTAAAAAACTTAATGTTATTCTTGTCCATGCAAATACCAACCGATGGAGGAATTTTATTAATATTTTTCAATTTTAGAGATTATTTTGAAATATCTATAATGAGACAGACTACATTGTTACAATTCTAGAATTTCACTGACCAAATATATAAACTTTTTGTCTAATCAGTCGCATGCAACATAACGTTATAAAGTACAGTTACAATCGCAACGAGGTTACACACAATACTATATATTACGAAAAGTTTAAGTTGAATTTAAATAATGATGTTGTAATTATAGTTGCAAAGACATAAAATAAAATGATTAACCTTTCACATTGTGAGCCTAAAAACATTGAGGTGGCATGTGATTTTTTTTTTTTTGTATTACTAGTTCTTTTAGTTAATTTGATATATTTTGAATCCTTCTTTATAGTCCGAGATTTCCCGCATTCATGTATTTTAGACACCAGTGACTGTTTACTCAAGATCAAATAATCTAAATTCAACTATAAAATCAAATTACATTTTTATAGACTGTCGGATATTAATCTAACGGTCACGGGCACCCATATCCCAATTGCGACATCTTCTTAGTGCAGGGATTCCTAATTCCTACATTTCAAGTCTATTTTTAATCTTGTCTTCTTTTGGTCTCTGCATTTAATAATGCATACTACATCACCAGTAACTTTCTTGTTCTTTGACCTATTGGTTGAGGTTGTAATCTACCTAGTTTATTATTGGCACAAAATTCCCATTGGATAGATTCTCTCCTCCAATTGAAGAAAGACAACACATACATTTGTCTACATTTTCTCTCAACTTCAATTACTATATCTAGCAGATAAATTTTATTTCTGACATAATATTTGTACATTTCTTCATTTGGCACATTTTTTTTAGCACATGAATTTGAGTCATTGTCAAATTTTTTACTTTTTGGACTTCTTTGTTTGCTAATTGTACTACTGTAGGATGTTAATTATTTGTGGACTGGTGAAAAACATTTGTGGTCATGCATGTGATTGCAACAACAGACACTTACTACTTACTACTGTTGATAAAATTCATGATTGTGAAATGTAATCTTTGTTTTTTTTAATCATTACTTGTGTAATGAATGTACTAAGCACATGGGATTTCTTACTAAACAAACAAAATGAAAATTTGTAGTTATGTTCATGCACATTTTTAATTTATGGTGAAAATATTGGATGAGTTGGATCATGGGAGTTAGGTTTTTTTTTTTCCATTTTATTTTTATTTGGTAAGAAAAGTATCACTTGATTTTTTTTCATCAATATCTGTTTCTAAATATCGGTAGAAATCGAACTTGATATCCGAACTTTTCTTCTTTTCGATAAGCTAAGAGATAGGCGGGGCATGAAGGTGAGTTTTAAAGACGGATACCCTCATCGTATACCGCCTACTTATAATATATTATTAAATATATATATATACACACACACACACACAAGAGGGGGATCAAGCCAAAAACCCTCGAAAAGAAAGGACAAAAGAAAAATAATAATAAGAAAAACAAATAAAAATGGCACTAAAAGAGAAAGTTCTGTTCAACCGTCCTTGGCTTTGGATCGAGTGTTGTAGGAATTGAATTTACTTAGTTGTTTCTTCTGCTTCTTAGTCAAATAAGATGTAAAGGCGACATTAGTATCTTTACCTTGAATTAGATATTCGGGAATAAAATCAAGTTCCTTCTGAAATTGCGAATCAATATTCATAAACTCGATATCCGATGATTTACAATATACTCACGCACATTACAGACCAACCACTAGCACTAAATCAAATAAAGACTCTAAAATATGAATATTTATCATTTCAATTTGAATTATGTAGTTTGTTATAGTACATTTTCCATTTTAAGATGAGGTGTTACAAACATGCTAATGTACCATATTGTGTTAAAGAGATAACATAATTTGCCAGGTACATCATGATAAATTGTCAAACAACTAGTGGCCTTACGGTTTGTAGTAATGTGGTATTGAAAATTTGACATTTATGGTTATCATGTTACCCTTGTTGTTTGCCCTTATAAAGGCAGACATTGGCCTTCTTATGTTGCATTAGACCAGCAAAAAAATATTTAATTTCCTTTTTCATGATAAAGTACTAATTATTGGTGCCAATTTACAGGAAACCTCTCTTATGGGTTGCAGTTAGGTCAAGTTGGGCCATTTTCAATGACAAATTAGCAGGTGATTACTTTTTCTATCTTATAAACTTTTCACGCGTCCTATTCGGATTTTAAAATTCGAAATATTTCAACGTGTTTTTGGAGATTTTATAGGGTTTTTATGTGCATTGGACGCGTGAGAAACACATAGAGTGGAAGAAAAAAAACAGTCAAATTAGTATCTAAAGAGCTTACAAGCTTCCAAATGAAAGAGATAAGCACATATAAATAGTGGCTTATATAGAGTAACACTATGTAACTATTTTAACACTGTTATCTTATTGGAGAGTGGATTCACTTTTTCAATTTTACTAGAGAATGGAGTGAATTTAGCCGTAAGTAATTTCTTTTTATAGTTGCATTAGTTGATAGTGAGAAATGTTAACAAGTGTCTCTACTTTTTTAAGGACTTTAAACGATAATTTATAATGAAAATCTGTATATTTAATGTGTTGAAAATTGAAGTATATAACTTTTTTAAGGAAATTTTTATAATTTTGAATCCTTCAAGAGAAAAACTTATCACAAAAATTGACACATTGAATTTTCAGGGTGATATCATCACCTTTGTCCCACAATAATTGAAATACATAGTAGTCCCTTTCAAAGGTGATAAAATTAACCATTCAAAATAAGTTTCCTTCATTTCAATTCAGCTAGGTGGTGTTTGTGATACTCAACTTTAGTATTTGTGTACTGGTATCAAAACGGTTTTAAATCAAAGTTACGAAAGTGGTATGAGGCAGCAAAGCACTCCAGGGAGTTGTCCTTGATGTGGGGCACCTGACATTGGTAAAGGTGTCAATTGATCATAGGATGTAGGTCGGGGTGAACTTATTCTCAGCGGGAATTCAAATTGTTGGTTCGAAATGTATATGATTAGTCTCACATCGTTTATGAATGAGTAAGATGTTGAAAATAAATAACAAAGATTACACATATATCTAATGTCATAAGGTTTTGGATGAAGCTTTGGTGTCTCCCTCTCTTATGTTTCTGAAGTATTGGTTCATTGTTGCTCCTGTCGCTCCTCTGACCTCTCCAATAAGTGGTATCAAACACTGGTTCGACTTGGTGGAGGAGAAGGAGTGGATCAAGTATAGGAGGTGGGAACTTACATTTGAGGGAGAGATTGTTGGGTTCAAGTACTTACTCTAACGTTGTCTATAAATAGATAAAATGTTCGATATATAAGATATGTAACTTATATTTTCAATGTCATAAGGTTTTGGATGAAGCTTTGGTGTCTCCCTCTCTTATGTTTCTAAAGTATTGGTTCATTGTTGCTCTCGTCGCTCCTTTGACCTCTCCAATAAGTGGTATCAAACACCGGTTCGACTTGGTGGGGGAGAAGGAGTGGATCAAGTATAGGAGATGGGAACTTACATTTGAGGGAGAGATTGTTGGGTTCAAGTAGTTAGTCTAACGTCGTCTATAAATAGATAAAATGTTTGATATATAAGATATGTAACTTATATTTTCAATCTCTTAAGGTTTGTATGGAGTATTGTTGGGTCCAAGTAGTTAGTCTAACGTCGTCTATAAATAGATAAAATATTTTTTTTAGGGAGTAAATAGATAAAATGACTTATATTTTCAATCTCTTAAAATTTTATGTGGAGTTGTGACATCTATTCTTTTATAGTCTTTGAATATTGACCTGTTGTTGTCCAACATTGACCCATTGTGATAGTCTAACCTCTTTCTCTAAAGTTAATGTCCATTGGTGTAGCAAATAGAAATCACCTATCTATATAACATTTTTATAAAGTTTCTTGTAACTTCTATGAAAATCACATGATATTGTAACATAGTAAAATCCCCAAAGGGCGTGAACCTATGTAGCTTATTACTGTATTCCACGTTGGATTTGATAATGTGATAGCAATGTAGTATGAGTAAACATTGCTAAGTTGCTTTCATTATGGGTTGTGAAGTCATTGAAAGAGTATATGTCACTTGTCAAAAGAGTATAGTGGAGAATGACTGTCTCTGTGGTTGCATATGCGACCCACATGCTTGTAGCAATCAAGAATTCTCCGATTAGGATATTCCGCATTCTCGCATTTAAAATATTGATGATTGTTCGATTTTGATCAAACAGTCTTAAATAAACATAGGTTTTAATTTTGATTATATAATTTGAAATTTTGAGTTTAAATTTAGATCGTTCTACTACTTCTATTTTAATTGAACGGTCACTGATATCTTAAGGTGTGTTTGTTTCAAGTTATATTTGTTGATTCCTGGGAATAAAATGATAGAAATACATATGTCTATGTTTGTTACAAGTTTATTAAATTTTATTCTCGGGTATAAGATGTTCCTAGGAATAGAAAAAATTTCCCAAAGAAAAGGGTGGGAATAAAGTTCCAATGTAGATGGAAATAAATTTATATGTAATTACCTATTATAATCCCTATTTTTATGGTTCCTAGGAATATTATAAAGTTAACCAAACATATTTTTTCAAAATACCTTAGAATAAAATTCTCATCTCAATATTCCAAGAAATGTCATTTCTAAAAATAAATTTGGTAAACTTGAATCAAACATACTCTTATATTTGTGAATGTGATAAGGAACATGAATTCCTATCTTTCATGTCTATCTTTCAAGAGTTTAAATTTAAATTTACCACAATCAAGAGATATCGCAATCACGCACTTCAAATATCAATGGTTGTCGGATTCTGATCATACACTAAAAATGTATAAACATTAATTTTGATTGAGTAATTCAAATTTGTATATAAGCCATTCTATATCGATCGAACGGTCAACGATATCCCAAACACGTGAATGCGATGAATCATGATCGGAGGGAAGTTGGGTCCACCAATCAAGCTAAAATTGATGAGATAAGGGTCCCCTAACATTATGGAAGTAGATGGGTCCCACTCTGGATGTCTTTCATAGTCTCAACTTTGTCTGATGTGTATGCTAGGTAGGTATCAAGAGAGGTTCTCTTAGTTGGCAGTTCATTTTCATGCTTTTCTAGGAGATATCTTTCATCCCCACTTACTGGCTTCAAGTTAATTGTCCTTTGCTTTCACACGCCCAAACACATGTTATGAATCTAAGAGGGTTTCACAAGTTAGTTTCAAACTTTTAGTAGATTTTGAGTTAAAACATTATTTGATTTAGTGTATGTTTAGATATGGGGTACATTTGGCAGAATTACAATGAGCGAACATAATTTCAACAAATCTTCCTTAAAAAATAAAATTCAACAAATCTAGTGTGATATCCCCTAAAAAAATGTGGAATATAACACAAACATATATTATATTTGACATATTAAAAATGAAAATATTACGAAATAACAAATATTTGTTTGACGTGTGAACATATAAAGTAGAAAAAAATGTAGATACATACATTGTCATTAAATAATGAGAAAATAATCTGTGTGAGTTTAACTTAGTTGGTAGAGACAATACGTATATGTGTGAGGGTCGTGGTTCATTAGAGGTGAATTTCTAACCATTAGGCAACTTGATCAAAAAATAAATAATGAACGACCAAAGTAAAATAGTTTTACATTAACATCCAATTAACATTTTGTTTTCCCTCAAATCACAAAAATATTTTAAAATTAGTTGTATGACATGAGAAATTGATAGTTTCATATTGGATGATAGTGTAAAATTTTACAGTGTTAATGTATGTCATTAAACTCTTTATTAACAAACATGTCATTAAACTTTTAACTAATAAGTATTACTAAAAACAAACAAACAAAATAAAAACATTGAAAATGATAGATTAACATAACTTCTTGTACCGATAATAAATTAAATATATATCAAAATTTATTATATATGTGATTAAGACTCGATAAAGGAAATAAAAATCTGATCCAATCAATTATTCATAACATAATATCCTAAAATTAATAAAAATTGATTTTTTTAATTTAAATTTTGCTAGAATTGACCATACAACAAAGCTTTTTCATAACCTTCTATAAAAAAAATGTTTCTTACAACCATCACCAATTATTTAGCATTCCTTTGAGAATAATATCTACAACCACGTGATCAGTCATTGTCATTGGTTTATCATTGCTTTCTCTATCACTCCAAAATTATTCATATTCATATTATAACTGGATAATTGTTTTTAATTTTGTTCTCACAATATCTCAAGATAAAAAAAACTCTTGAGCTAAATTGTGTTCGACTGAGAGGTAATTTTTTTTTTTACCGAACACTGTTATCAAATTCAAATTTTAGTTTGAATTCATCCCTTCAACACTATGTATAAGTTTTTATTGTTTTGTTTCTATGAATAACTGTTTTTTACGTGAGTAAAATATGAAAATTAGATGAAATATTTTAACATAATAGTCATTGTCACTAGTTAAGTGGATGTTTGGTTTCACTTCTAAAGAGAGAAAAATTGTTTATTATGACATGTTTCATTGCTTTATAGTAGAATTGACTGTCCCTAAAATTGATTATACTTGATGTTAGGATTTATTGTTTTAGATTCTAGAATTGACTTTACAAATTATTTTAACTTCAACTTACTTTTAGTCAAAATAAATTTTGCAAAGATCAATTCACTCAAAATAATTTTTTCATTTCAGGACCAAACTTACATTAACTCTACAAGGACTCTATTTGGGTTTTCTAGTTCTTCAAAGAAGAGATGTGTTATTTGAACTGATACAAGCACAAAGGAAGCGACAAAAGGAAAAGAGCCAAGTGGACCTAGCAGGCCAATTCGCAAGAAGGAAAGCCCAATTTGGCTCAAGGACTACGTGAGAGAGCCAGCTGGAAAAGAGAAGAAGTGAAGTCACAAGATAATTACAATTAGTTACTTGTTTTTATCTTATTACAATTCTGTAGTGAATGTAAGGGTCTGGTTACAGGTGGCATGATCCCATTACAGGTGTTATTTTTTCTTGGCTATATACTACCAAGAGACTTGATAGAAAAGGAATCAGAAACGGATTCGTCCATATTTTGTGTTGTTTGTTCTTCCCTTCTTTCTCTAGAGCCACTCCAAGCTCGAATTGGAGATTCTAATTTCATCTCGCATCATTGGTGCTTTCATTTTTCCCTATGCCTCCCAAACCAGAAAATACCCAAAACCCCAAATCAGAAAAAATGGATCTGGAAGAATTCGCTGCTCAGATGCGAGAAATGAAACTACACATCGACTCCATTTCCAGAGACCATGAAGTCTTCCAATCTCTGCTTACCAACCAG